>Ga0181406_1001134_pt1 | contig 9900 bp, 8 predicted proteins | sample 29SPOviralmetaG_FD_130135 | JGI IMG/M metagenome (GOLD analysis project Ga0181406, IMG submission 130135) | Marine viral communities from the oligotrophic San Pedro Time Series (SPOT) site, San Pedro Channel, CA, USA - 29 SPOT_SRF_2011-12-20 | ecosystem: Environmental > Aquatic > Marine > Strait... | reverse complement strand
GGATTTACAAAAAGAAGTAATCCTGTAAAAAGAATTGTAAGATTTGTTGATGGCTATGAACACAGAATATTATTTGGGTTGGCTGCACATCAAAACCCTAAGATTTACACATTACAGTTTAATGTTACAGAAACAGAGTCAGATGTAATTGAGGCATTTTTAGATAGTAGAGCAAATGACCAAGCAAGCTTTACATTTACCCCTCCGGGCGAAGGTATATCAAAAACAGGGACTTACAGTCAATCTGCAACCACCGTTACTATTACTGTTGCAAATCATGGTATAGCAATAGGCGAAACAGTAGTCATAGACTACACTTCTGGCTCTGCTACAGATGGTACATTTATTGTTGCTTCATCTGCTTCTGTTGACACCTTCACTGTAACTGCTGCTGCAAGTGCAACTAATAGTGGAAATGTAACTGTTACTGTATCTGGTGCAAAACAATTTGTTTGTGAAAGTTGGTCGAAAACAATACCTTACAACAATAGAGCAAAGATCAGTACAACTTTTAGAGAGGTTTTTGAACCATGAGTTCCAGTGTAATTAGTGACATTCAATCTATTAATCCATCATCAATAATAGAATTATTTACTCTTACAACAACTACTGCTATACATGGCTCTGCTTCCACTTATAGGTTTCATGCTGGTTCAAGTTTAAATTCTAATGGCGAAATTGTATGGGCTGGTAATACTTACCAAAGATTTCCAGTACAGGTAGAAGGTTTTGCTTATCAAAAAGGACAAATACCAAGACCAACATTTACTGTAAGTAATGTTCTTGGAACTATTACATCCATACTTCTTACTGTTAATGAAACAACAACTGGTAATGATTTATCAGGAGCAACAGTAACAAGAATACGGACACTTGCAAAATTTATTGATGCTGTAAATTTTGCTGGTGGTGTAAATCCGTATGGTACACCAGACCCTAATGCTGAATTTCCACAAGAAATATATACGATTGACAGAAAGTCACAAGAGACAAGAGAAGTTGTAAGTTTTGAGCTTGCTGCACCTATTGACTTGGCTGGTGTTCGAAGTCCTAAGAGACAATGTACAAGAGCAGAGTTTCCTAGTATTGGTCGTATAAAAATATGAGTTGGAAGCAAGATGCTTTGGTTCATACAAAAGAGCAAGACCCTAAAGAGTCTTGTGGTTTATTAATAGATATAAAAGGAAAAGAAAAATATTATCCCTGTAAAAATTTATCAAACTGGGCAAATCAATGTTTTATTATTGACCCTGTTGATTATGCAAAAGCAGAAGAAATTGGAAAAATATTAGCTGTAATACACAGCCACCCAATTACACAACCTATTGCAAGTCAAGCAGATATGATAAGTTGCGAAGATTCAAAGTTACCATGGCATATAGTGAATCCAAAAACAGAACAGTGGGGTTATTATGAACCCTCTGGTTATAAACCATCTTTGATTGGTAGACATTGGGTATGGGGTGTCACTGACTGTTGGGCTTTAGTAAGGGATTGGTACAAAGAAGAAAAAAATATAATTTTGAGAGATTGGGAAAGACCAATCACACCTGAAGAATTTATTGCAAATCCAATGTTTGAAAAATGTGCATGGCGAACTGGATTCAGACAATTAAGACCAGAAGAAAAATTACAAAATGGTGATTTATTATTCATGTCAATTATGACCAAAGGCTTAAACCATGTAGCGATTTTTTTAGATGGTGATGTTTTACATCATTTAGCAGATAGAATAAGTTGTAAGGAACCATACAATGAATGGTTGTTAAAATGTACTGGCATGAGATTACGCTATGCTTCGTAAAGTAAAATTATATGGCGACCTTGCTAAAGTAACAGGCCATAAAGAATTTGAAGTTGCAGTAAATACAACAGCACAGGCTGTAAGTTTTTTAATAAATAACTTTCCGCAATTGGAAAGTTATATGTCCAATAAATATTATCAGGTGTTATGTGATAAAGAAGATATTGGCATTGATGAATTACATTTTCCTGTTGGTCAATCTGATATAAAGTTTGTTCCTGTAATATCTGGTTCTGGTGGTAATTTAGGAAAAATTTTATTAGGTGGTGCTTTAATTGCAATGAGTTTTGGTGTTGGTGGTTTATTTACCTCGCCATTGGCTTTTGGTGGTGGTGGTATAGGTTTTGCTTCTGCTGGTCTTGGAGCTAAAGCTGCTTTTGGTATTGGGGCTGCATTGGTTTTAAGTGGTGTAAGTGGAATGTTATTTCCTGTTCCTAAAACACCAGAATTTAGCTCAGAGCAAGACCCTCGCTTGTCATTTAGTTTTAGTGGTACACAGCAAACCAGTAGGGCTGGAACCCCTGTACCTATTGTTTATGGTGAAATAATAACTGGATCTGTTGTTATTAGTGGTGGTATAGATACAGAACAGGTACAGGTATGACCGACAAAAGAAAAATTATTCGTGGTTCTAAAGGCGGTTCACCACCACCTCCTAGACAACCGACAAGAACACCTGATACTTTACATAGTAAACAATTTGCAACTTTTCTTGATCTTATTTCGGAAGGTGAGATTGAGGGCAGTGCAACCGCTTCAAAAGAAGGTATTACTGACAAAACATCTACAGCCTATAAAAATGCATATTTAAAGGATGTATTTCTGAACGATACACCGATATTAAAAGCAACAGCAACTTCAGCAAGTCCAGCAACAACTGATTTTAATTTTCAAGACGTAACTTTTAACTCAAGATTTGGTACAGCAGATCAAACAAAAATAGCTGGTATAGAAAGTAGTCAATCAACAGTACCAGTTGGTGTTACTGTAACTGCTGCAACGCCAGTAACCAGACAAATTACAAATACATCTGTAGATCGTATAAAGGTTTCAATTACTTTTCCTCAGATTCAAAAAGCAACAAATGAAGGAGATTTACTAGGGTCAACAGTTTCCTTTAAAATAAGTGTTCAATATAACTCTGGTGGCTTTACTGATGTTCATACTGATACTGTTACTGGTAGAACTGCTGACGCATATCAAAAAGATTTTTCTGTAGAAGTAACTGGTTCATTTCCTGTTGATATAAGGGTTTCAAGAATTACTGCAGACAGTACAGATACATCTTTGATAAATGAATTTCAGTGGACAAGCTTTTCTGAAGTTATTGATGATGCCTCAACATATGCAAACTCAGCTTACAATTCAATACGATTAGATTCACAACAGTTTAGTTCAATACCTTCAAGAAAATTTAGGGTCAGAGGAATAAAAGTAAGGATTCCGGGTACTGGTGCTTCTAGTTCTGGAACACCAACTGTTGATTCCTCAACTGGTCGTATTATTTATCCTTCTGGTTATATTTTTAATGGTGTTATGGGTGCTGCAGTATGGACTTCTTGCCCTGCTATGATTTTATTAGACCTTTTAACTGACACCAGATATGGCTTTGGCGATCATATAACAGACAGTAATCTTGACTTATTTTCTTTTGTTACTGCCAGTAAATATTCAAACACATTAGTAGATGATGGTTTTGGTAGTACAGAAGCTAGATTTAGTTGTAATGTAAACATCCAATCATCAAGTGAAGCTTTTGAATTAATAAATGAGCTATCAGGTGTAATGAGATGTATGCCTATTTGGACTGCTGGTTCAATTACAATTACACAAGATTCACCAAAGGATGCAAGCTATTTATTTAATTTAAGTAATGTAACTTCTGAGGGTTTTAATTATTCTGGAAGTAGTTTAAAGCAAAGACATACTGCTGTAGCTGTCTCATATTTTAATATGGACAGCCAAGAAATTGATTATGAAGTTGTAGAGGATAGTACTGCACAAAGTAAGTTTGGAATAATAACAAAACAAGTAAAAGGGTTTGGTTGTACATCAAGAGGTCAAGCTGCAAGATTAGGTAGGGCAATATTATTTGCAGAGCAAAACGAATCAGAATTAGTAAGTTTTTCTACTTCTATAGATGCTGGTGCTGTAGTAAGACCCGGAGCCATAATAGAAATCAATGATCCTGTTCGTGCTGGTGTACGAAGAGGTGGAAGACTTTCTGCTGTTACATCTACCACAGTGGTAACTGTAGATGATACAAATGCAACAGACTTTGCTGTAGATGCAAGTGGAAATCCTGTTGGTGATGCAAAATTAAGTTTAGTTTTACCAGATGGGACTGTCGAAATTAAAGACATAAGCAGCATTTCTGATGCAACAATAACTGTATCAGAGGCTTTTTCTCAGACACCAAATGTCAATACAATTTGGATTATTTCAAACGTAACTATTCAAGCGCAAAAATTTAGAGTAATTACTGTCGAAGAACAAGATGGTATTAATTATTCAATAACAGCACTTTCTTATGTTGAGGGTAAATATGCTTTTATAGAAGATGGCACAGCATTACCAGCAAGAAATGTAAGTATTTTAAATGAGTTAAGAGAACCACCAGTAGGTCTTACAGCACAAGAAACTATAGTCCCTATTAACAACCAAGCAGTGTCAAAAATATTTATAAGCTGGCAACCTATTGTTGGTGTAATTGAATATCAAATAAATTACAGATATGAGAATGGAAACTTTACTACTGAAAAAGTTTCAAGACCTGATTTTGTTATTTTTAATAGTCAACTTGGAACATATGAAATACAAGTATTTAGTTATAACGTACAAGGCCAACTCTCTGCTACATCTACAGACATTACTTTTGAAGCTGTTGGTAAAACAGCAGTGCCACAAGATGTTAATAATTTAAGAATAGAACCTATATCAGATCAATTTGTAAGATTACGTTTCGATAAAGCTTCAGATGTTGATGTAGTGCATGGTGGCAACGTGGTAGTAAGAGCATCTAACCTTGCAGATGGGACAGCAACTTTTACAAATTCTGTTGATGTAATTCCAGCTTTGCCGGGCAACGTTAGTGAATCAATTGTTCCAAATATAGTAACAGGAGAATATATTTTAAAATTCCGTGATGATGGTGGCAGACTTAGTTCTGGTGAAACTTCAGTAATAGTTAATAGTCCAGATCCTTTCCCTAAATTATCTGTATTAGTAGATAGAGAAGATACTGACGCAACACCTTTTGCTGGTGCAAAAGTTGATTGCTTTTTCAGTGATGATGTTAATGGTCTTGTTCTTGGTTCGTTAGATGAATTAGATGGTGTTGCAGATTTTGATGCTATTGCAGACTTTGATTTCTTAGGTGCTGTTGATATTACTGGTGGTTCTTATGAATTTGCAAATACTCTTGATTTAGGCGGCAAACAACCATTAAGACTTAGAAGGCATTTTGTAACACAAGGTTTTTACCCTAATGACTTAATAGATAAAAGATCGGCAAATATAGATACTTGGTCAGATTTTGATGGTGCTACTGCATTTGATGTAGGGGCATCATTGTTAGTTGCAACAACTGACTTAGATCCTGACTTGTCAACATCAGCAACTTATGGACAAAGCGGGACAACTATTACAATCACAAAAAGTTCTCATGGATATTCAGTTGGTGATTTTGTAGTAATTGATTTTACTGCGGGATCTGCAACAGATGGAAATTATGAAATAATTACTGTACCTAGCACAAGTACATTTACAGTTACTTCAGCAACAAGTGCAACCATATCAAGTGGCACTTCTTGTACATATGGAGCAAACTTTTCAAGATTTAACCCTTTTGTAAATGGAACTTATGTTGGTCGAGGTTTTAAATTTAGATGCGAAATGGATTCAGATGACCCTGCACAAAGTATTGAAATAGATCAGCTTGGATATACGGCAGAATTAGAAAGTAGAACAGAAACAAGTCTTGGTAATGCAGGGGCTACAGGCGGTGGGATTATTTCGTCAGGTACTTCTCAGAAGTCTGTAACTTTTACAAACACATTTTTTACAGGTCAATCTGGAACTAGCGTTGCAGCAAGTTCAGTTTTACCTTCTATAGGAATTACAATAGAAAATGCACAATCAGGAGACTTTTTTGCTCTGTCATCAATTACTGGAAGTGGATTTAATATAGATGTAAAAAATGGATCTAGTTTTGTAGATAGAGAATTTAAATATACTGCTACAGGTTTCGGGCGAGGTAGTTAAAAAATGTCAATTAAGATATACTTAAATAAAAATTGGTTTAGGTAATGTCACAGGTCAGTACAGGTGCAAATTATGATGTTGATAACTCGACAGGAGCCAACGTAAGAGCCGACATAAATGAGATATTTGATGCAATATTAACTATGAACAGTGGGGCATCTGAACCCGCATATAGAAAAGCATATACGTTTTGGGCAGATACAGGAAATAATTTATTAAAAATGCGTAATTCAGCAAACGATGGCTGGATTAGTTTAAGAACACTTACTGGTGGTATAACTTCAACTGCTGATGCAACAATAAATTCTGTAACTGTAGGTAAAGGTACAAATTCTGTTTCTGGAAACACAGCTTTAGGAGAAAATGCTTTAAATGCTTCTGTGTCTGGTGGAAATAATACCGCTATAGGAAATGAAGCATTAGGAGCATTAACAAGTGGAACAAATAATGTTGCAGTAGGCAGGGAATCTTTAGATGCAACTACAACTGGTTCTAGCAATATTGGTGTAGGACATAGTACATTAGGAGACAATTCTACTGGAAGTAATAACACTGCTGTCGGGCAGGGTGCTTTAGCTGCAAATACTACAGCATCTAATAATACTTCTATGGGTCTAAACGCATTAGCAGTTAACACAACTGGAGACTCAAACGTAGCTGTTGGTGCTAGTGCTGCTGATGCAAACACTACAGGAACAGGTTTAGTTGCTTTAGGTATGGGATCACTAGGTTCAAACACTACTGCAAGTTCTAATACGGCTGCTGGTTATAATTCTTTAACAAATAATACAACTGGTGCGTACAATTCAGCCTTTGGCAATCAAGCGTTAGAAGCTAACTCAACTGCATCTAACAACACTGCTTGTGGATATAAAACATTAGAAGCAAACACAACAGGAACTAGAAACGTAGGTGTGGGTGCATTAGCTTTAGATGGAAATACTACAGCCGATGATAATACCGCGTTTGGTTATTCAGCATTAACAGCAAACACAACTGGTTCTAAGCAAACTGCTTTAGGTTCTCAAGCTTTAGTTGGTGCTACAACTGGGGTTGAAAATACCGCTGTTGGATTTGGTGCTTTGGCTTCTGTAACCACCGCGTCAAATAATACAGCCGTAGGAAGTAATGCTTTAGTTCAATCAACAGCAAGTGATAATACTGCTGTTGGACATGATGCTTTATTACTAAATACATCGGGTGGACAAAATGTGGCGATTGGGGCTTTAGCCTTAGATGCAAACACTACGGCTTCAAACAATATAGGAATAGGTTATTCAGCTTTAAGTTCTAACACAACTGGGGCAGATAATATTGCCATAGGAACTTATGCATTAAATGCCAATACAACAGGACAGGATAACCTAGCCGTAGGTCCGGAATCTTTACTCGTAAACACAGAAGGAGATAGAAATTGTGCTGTTGGTGAGCAAGTATTAAGAGCAAACACAACAGGAGAACACAACTCTGGATTTGGCTTTGCAGCTTTATACGCATGTACCACAGGGAATCGAAATACAGGTTTAGGTTATTATGCTGGTCTTGCAATAACAACTGGAAATGACAATGTTGCTGTTGGTTATAACGCATTAATAGCTAACACAACTGCATCGCAGAACACTGCTATAGGAGCTTATGCAGCAGACGCAAACACAACAGGAACTCAGATCACTGCTTTAGGTTACGCAGCAGTCACCGCCAACACTACTGGTATTGAAAATGTTGGTCTTGGTTGTCATAGTTTGTACAGTAATACGACAGGAAATTATAACGTAGCTGTTGGTCATAATGCTATGTATGACAGCCAAACTTCTAACAGATGTACTGCTGTTGGTACAAATGCTCTTGCAGAAATTGTTTCCGCAAATGACAACACCGCAGTTGGTTATTTAGCTTTAAGAAACGCTACAGGTGTTGATAACACAGCAGTAGGATCTTATGCTTTGGCGATAAACAATTCTGGCGTTCAAAACGCAGCAATGGGTTACGCTGCCTTATACAACAATACAACGGGAAATTACCAAACAGCAGTTGGAGGTGCTTCTCAATACTCAGCAACAACTGGTGTATATAATACTTCTGTAGGAAGCCAATCGTTATATAGCAATACAAATGGCAATAGAAACACTGTTGTTGGATATAAAGCTGGTTACACACTAAATGGTCAATCTTATAATACTCTTATAGGTTATGCTTCTGGTCATAATGTTGCTGCCGATAATAATACACATGTTGGAACAGAGGCAGGTTATTTCAGTACAACTGCAACTGGAAACGTAAAAATTGGAGTTTATGCAGATGGAAATGCTACGACAGGATCTAATAATGTAACTATCGGTCATAACTCAGCATCACCAAGTAACACCTCAAGTAATAACGTCACTTTAGGTAACTCAAGCACAGCAGCCTTGCGTTGCCAAGTAACTTCTATTACTGCCTTATCTGATGAGAGAGATAAGACAGATATTGTTGATTTACCTGTAGGTTTAGATTTTATAAACAAACTAAGACCTGTTAAATTTAAATGGGCAATGAGAGAAGAAAGTAAAAATAATGGAAAAGTTCGTGCTGGTTTCATTGCACAAGATTTTGTTAAAGCACAAGTTGGTTCAGAATATCTTGATCTTGTCATGGATGAGAACCCAGATAAATTAGAAGCCACACAAGGACATTTGATTCCTGTCCTTGTTCAAGCTATAAAAGAGTTATCCGCAAAAGTCACAGCCCTTGAAATGGGTTAAACTTTAAATAGTTTTAATTTAATTATGGAAGATTACACTTCAGATCAAATTGCACAAATTTTTACTAATGCTGGTGCAAGCGTCTCAATAATAAATGATGATGCAAGTTATTCAGCTTATGTAACAAGAACATCATCTTCTGAAACTGAAGCTGAATGGAAAACTTACATCAAGAGAAATACAGATCATCTTGAAATTATCAAAGAATATAAAAAACAAGATAAAACAACTTCTATTTGGACATCTGAAGATTTTACAGACATAGACGCTGCTATAACTAAAGGAAAAGCACTTTATTCTTAAATTATGAATTTACAAGAAAAACTGCAACAACTTGCACAAGAAAGGCAAAATTTACAAGTTGCCATGATTGAAATTACTGGTGCAATGAAGATTTTGGAACAGCAGATTCTTGAAGCTGAACCCGAATCAAACCAGCCATCAGATACAGAGGCATTAAGCCAAGAATCAAAAACAGCGTCATCAAAGTAAGTGGTGCTGTTAATTTAATTAAAATTTCTTTTAACATTATGTTTAATAAAATTTGCCAAGTAGCTTCATTATTGTCTCTTTTGCTTTCTGGGTCAATGGCAGCTTTTGGCTATGTTGCAATTCGCTATATGCAAAGCCCTGAGTTTGAAAGAGAATTAAAAAATAAAGTTATGGGTAGTTTGCAAGAAAAGATGAAAGAACAAATACCATTACAGATGCCAAAAATGACAGGACCATCTTTACCTTTATAAATGGAAATTAAAGATATAAATATTCCAGATATTTATATCCCAGATGTTTACAGTTTTTATAATCACACAGAAACAATACCTTTAGATATAAACGTACCCGGCTGTACTTATCAGCATCGAGATATTAAAAATACTGGCAATATTAATCTTTTACTTGATGACCCTAATGGAGTGTTTTTTACTTGTGATGCACCATTTCCAAGTTTTAATCCTATGGAATATCAGCCAAATAATTTGATATTGTCAGAAGACGCACCTTTAAATATGAGTGAACCAGAAATACCAGAAACAAAACAAGAAGAAGTAAAAATACCTGAAAATAAAAAAGATGAATTTTTTATAAAATGTC
>Ga0181406_1001126_pt1 | contig 9946 bp, 15 predicted proteins | sample 29SPOviralmetaG_FD_130135 | JGI IMG/M metagenome (GOLD analysis project Ga0181406, IMG submission 130135) | Marine viral communities from the oligotrophic San Pedro Time Series (SPOT) site, San Pedro Channel, CA, USA - 29 SPOT_SRF_2011-12-20 | ecosystem: Environmental > Aquatic > Marine > Strait... | reverse complement strand
TAGCTACATGCTGATGTCGTAATAGATTTTGCACAAGCACATGATTTTGACTAGTCGAAAGCAATTCAGTAGCTACAGAACTTCGATAGCCTTTCAGTGGTTCCGGTTGATCAAGCTGCATTTCACGCTGAAACTTTTTCATGCTATGTGTCAGATGAGAAAGCTCAGAGAAATGATTTTGATTACCCAGTTGCAAATAACCAAAAGAACATCGTTTTTCTCCTTCCAAAAATAAAGCCAATTTTTCACAGATAGGAATTTTTGCTTCCTTTCTTGTTTTCAGATTCCAGTTACTTTGGTTTTTCAGCCAGATAAAATCAGGGTAAATCTGCTCCCACTGCAAATTGAATACTTCTCCTGCCCTCATTGCAGTATAGCGTAGCATATAGTGGGTACGTTGCAGGATCTTATACCTAGTCGTAGTAGCCCGATAATCAAGTTCAGCTTCCAGCCTATTCATTTCTTCTGTAGTCCACACCGCATGAACCGGATCATTGGCAGAAAGCATTTCTATTTTAATTTTAGGTGTACCAAGACGGTCATGACACCAATTTAGATAACGTCTGAGGGTACGCAGATAAGAATTAATAGAGGTTTCCTGCAGTCCTTTGCTTTTCAAATGATCAACAAATTCTTCTACATCATCAATTGTGTAGGGTTCTACAAAGTTCATTTTAAAAAACTGATCCAGATGTACTTGATAGGTATCAGCAGTTCTTTGAGAACGATACCGTTGTATGTAATGTAGAAATTTAGTTAGGTTCTGTAATGACATGCTTCACTTTAGCAATAATATCTAAGTTAGATTGTTCGTCTTCAGAAAGATCATAATTTTTATAATTTGAATTATCACAAGTTACATTGAATGAATTTAAGCCAATTTGTTGAATGCGTTTTATTTGAACAACATTCCAGATTTTTAACAAATAAATCCCGTCACCTATAAATTTTGTACAATAGTCAGCTAAAACGATTTCATTAGCATATATTGTAGATTGCATAGAATCTCCAATCATCTCATACAAACATAAGTTTTGAATGCGGTAACAAAGTTTTTTAGGAACATACAATGTATGATCATTAAAAAAGGCATGATTAACTTTATGATATTGATACAGTGGAATTGCTTGTGTTTGTTCTTCAAAGTTTTCCTGCCCCTTGACATCACCGTTAATCATCCACTCATACGACCAGTTATATGCATTAGATAATTCTAAGCATAGATTATTTAAATGCTGAGACTGTTTGCCGAAAAAGACTCTTTGTACTTTTGAGCGATCCCAATTGATTCTAGATGCAATGTCTGCGTGAGATAACCCGTGCTTCTGTTGTTGAAATCGTAAGCGATTAATAATGTCTTTGTGATCTAGATCAAAATCTACATTATCTACATCTTTTTTCATATCTCCCCCTAAGATACTGTTATTGTTGGGTATTTAAATACCTAAAATTGTTGATTTTTTAAGGTGCACCTTTATAATGATCAGAACAGATCATAACTGTTAACAGTCAAATCATATGAGATCAGCTTGAAAATCACAGATAGCAGTAATTTTGTAACAACTAGTAAAGCAGCAAACTTACTAGAATGTAGTGTTGATCATGTCAGACGCATGATTTTACAAGGTTATTTAAGTAGTATGCAGATTTCAGACCGTGGGCCACACTTGATTCCTGTGTCAGAAATATTACGGCATCAAAACCCAGAACCTTCACATGCAGAAATGAGTTTTGAAGACTACTGTGAGATTAATGCTTTGAATGCATCAAAAATAAAGAAGCTTGATCAGTCTCTGAATCATTTTTTAGCAGATCAGCAAAAAGAACAGTCCCCTGCTTTTATGAAAGGTAGTGCACTGCATCACTATGTAGAGTTATTCTTTGGAGGGCAGAAGTTTGAAGATTATTATGTAGCTGCACCAACAGTAGATAAGCGAACTAAAGCAGGAAAATTAGAATTAGAAGCTTTTGAAAATAACAATGTAGACAAAGTCATTATACCTCCTGCTGATTATGATGATGTAGTAGGCATGGGCAAAAGCGTCATCAGTAATTATGAATTTAGGGAACTAGCTGAAGGCGCAGATGTAGAGACGGTGATTACCTTTATGAAGGATGATGTTTATTGCAAATCTAGATTAGATTACTGCAGACCAGATAGAAACCTAGTCATCGATTTAAAATCATCTCTTCATGCAGATCCCTACGGATTTAAGAAATCAGTGTGGAAATTTAAATACGATATCCAAGATGTATTTTATAAGTGGGCTTACTTTAACGAATACAAGGAGTGGCCTAATTTCTATTTCTTTGTAGTAGAGAACAAAGAACCTTATAACACAGCATTTTATAAGTTAAGTGACCAGTTTCTCAGCAATCAACAAACAGATAGGAGGATTACAGCAGCAATAGATTTATATCGTAAATATCTAGACGGTTTAATTCAAACCAAAGGTTATCACACAGGAATATTGGAGTTGTAATGCCTATTCATAAGTATCCAAAGGGATATATACCAACCTATAAAAGAGAGTCAGGAACAAAGGTTGGTTTTTATGATGAGATTAACAAAGCTTGTGATGCGATAAATTCAAAGCCTAAAAAATTTTTATCTAAAAAGGAAATTGAAGGCCCAACTGAATTTGCTGACTTAATTCAACAATTTCTTTCTCAGGGAGGGAAAGTAAAAAAATACCAAGAGGGTTATGCAGAAGATTCAACTATTCAGTCCAAATACGCATTGGAAGACAGGTGTGCTGTCTCTAGTGCCGGAAAGCTTAGGATCGATCCACAAGTATTCTAACTGTTGTTATCTAGCATTAGCAACAATGTACATACATTTAAAGATGTATGATCAAGCCAACAGATTATTCAGAGTTTTTTATGCAAATACAGAGAGGCAAACAGAAAAGAGCAGGTAGATTCTGCTTTTACGGTACAGACGGGATTGGGAAGACCTTTTTTGCTTCAGCAATGAAAAGGCTAGCAGAGAAAATTACAGTAACCGAACAAAGCAAAAAGACTTTACTACTAGACATAGAGAAAGGTTCTTTTGCATTGGATGTTGCCAGAATCGAATTGGCTGATGCTACCTATGTAGAAATTGGCAAGACCACAACATCCTTAATCAATGATGAGGATATTAAAAAAGAATTTAATACAATTGTCATTGATTCTTTTGATTGGTTAGTAACTAAAATTGAAAATCATGTTTGCACCAAAGGTCAAAAGAATAGTATTTCAGATTTTGAGTACGGTACAGGCTATACGAAAGTTTTTGAGGCCGCATGTGATTATTTGGAAACGTTGGATGAGGCTATTGAAGCAGGATTTAACGTTATTATTCTTGCGCATTCTAAGAAGACTCAAGTTGAAGATCCGCTTTCACCGTCAAGACTGAGATATGATTTAGCAATACACTGGAAAAGTGCAAATCGGCTAAAAGAGTGGTGTGATCTAGTAGGTTTTATGTATTTAAAATCTGAATTCAGAGAAGAAGAATTAGGTTTTAATAAAACAATCACTAGAAGCAAAGGCAAGGATCGCAGAATCATTAGTTTCTGTGAGAATGCCAATTGGGAAGCGAAATCCAGAATTCCGATCAAGCAGGAAATAGACTTAGATTATGAAACCTTTGCTAGTGAATTAGCAAAAGTATCCTAAGTTCACGGGTATCATAGAAATTAAGCAGGGGTTGACTCCTCCAACTGTGTTTTGATCGCTTTACACAGTTAAAAGTACAACCGTGTCTAAACTGTCAAACGATACTTAATTTTTACCCTACCTTGGCTTCCGCATTAGCCAATTAAAAATTATAAGTTGTTTCTATGATATCCCTCGAATTTAATTATCCTCCTAATATTAAGGAAATTATGAAGTTGGAAGTAGAGAAGATTAATCTAGAGAACCTAGAATTTGACAATGTCTTTCCTGCTGGAGAAAGCGTTGTTGCAATAACCGAAATTAAAGAAAAGGAGCAAAAAAACGGTTCTGGTTGGTACTTGGAAGTAGAAATGATCAACGATGACGGTAAAAAGATTTTTGATCGTATTGTACTAGGGAACAAGGATGCTGCTTATCGGGATAAAGCGTTAGTCCGTTGGGGGTTATTGCAAAAAGCTTGTGGCAAATCTGAACCTGTAGAGGACACCGATGAATTACTGAATTTGGCCTGTGTGGTTGTTGTGGTGCATAAACAAGACCTGACCTACGGGACACAAGCAAAAATCTTAAAATACCTTCCTGAGTTGACCTCTGCTAAGAAAAAAGGTGGCAAAGAGTATTAAGCTATTTCTACCTTTTCCTCCCTCTATTAATCGGATTTATCGGGTGAATTACCGTTCTAAATCCTTACATATTTCCAAGGAGGGGAAGAAATTTAAGGACTCAGTCAATGAAATAATCGGGAACGATGCAGGAACATTTGAACCGTATTATTCTCATGTTGAGAACATAACTCTTCCTCTCCTTTGTCCAATTAAATTAGAAATAGATTTAATACCGAAAGATCGAAGACTTTGGGATATTGATAACAGGGCAAAATTTCTAATTGATTGTTTAGAAGGTTATTTTTTTAAAAATGATAACCAAATCGTTGAACTCATTATAAGGAAATTACCGTTTAATAAAGAGAAAGCAGGATGCAAGTGCAAGATCTCAGAAGTAGAGCAGCCGTAAGGTTTTTAAATAAAAACGGAATAGCTGCAGCAGTGTCCCAAAAAGAGATCACCACAACCTCTAATTATGAAGATGTAGAATATCCAAAAGGTTTTGTAGGAGACTTAGCTCAATTTATTTGTAATACGGGCTACAAGCAACAGAAGTGGATTTCAATAGGTGCTTCAATAGCGTTATGTAGTGCAGTATTGGGTCAGAGAGTTAAAACCGAATCGGGTATGAGATGTAATGTATTTATTAATGCTTTAGCACCTACGGCAGCGGGAAAAGAACACGGTAGAAGGATGATTGACCGTATTTTATGTGCAGCAGGTGCAGAAAGTATCATTGCTGGTGATGAAATAGCCAGTGATGTAGGAATCATTGATCAGTTAGCTCACCAACCACAATTAATCTATTTATTAGATGAATTCGGTAAGTTCATCAGGCGTACTTCTGTAGGATCAAATCCTTATCTAGTTGGCATTTTAGAAATGCTGATGAAGTTATACGGAGTGAGTGACGGTACTTACAGAAGTGGTTGGAAAAAGACTGATCATGAGAACAGTCGCAAAGTGATTATACAACCTCATTTGGTTTTATATGCTACTGCTACGCCAGAACAGTTTTGGCCCACATTGAATACTGATTTAATCAGTAACGGGTTTCTCAATAGGTTTTTTATCTTTGAAAATGAAGAAGAAACGCCAATTGAGCAAAACGTAGCAGAACCTGTGATTCCACCAAGGATTATTGAGCAGATAAGAGAATTATATTCTTTACCAGTAGTGCCGTTGGGATCTTTGTCAGCAGAGCCTATGCCTTTATTGGTACGGGCAGATGACAAAGCAAAAGCATTACTGGCAGATGCTCAATTATATTGGAGGGAAAAATCTAATGAGGATAATAAGGCTAGGGATTTGTGGAAAAGAGCCAATGACATGACTCGCAAGCTATCCCTGATATTGTGTGCAGCTAACTTTACAAAAGAAAGGAGAGGTCAGATAACAGAAGCAGAAATGTCTGATGCAATTAGAATTACTAATCAGTTATGTAATAACGCTAGTAATAAAGCATTAGAGTATTTAGGCGATACTAATCATGAGCGTTTCTTAATGAAACTTTACCACAAAATAAAGGAGAGGTCAACAGGAATCAGTAACAGAGAATTATCTAGATGCTTTCAGTCTGTAAGTGCTTCATATCGTTCACAAATTTTAGATCAGTTGGTGGAGGCAGGTAGAATCAAGCCAATGAAGATTCAAAATTCTGAGCGAATTAGTAAGGGTTGGATCGCACTAGATGACTAAAATTGGCCTTAAACGTCTAAAAACAGGCTTATTGTCACTAAATGACTCTATACGGGCCTTAAACGTCACTAATGTCACTAAATCAATGACACTAAGGAATTTTTTATGTTTTCTGAGATTGTAAAAGAGAAATACGATTGGGTAGATCTAGCAAAGATACAGGAAGAGGAATATCTATTTTTAGAAGGGCAACAACTGTCGCAAAGGCGTAGAATCGACATGCTGCTCAACATATTAAAGGATACCGATGTTGGGGTATATGATGATCTTGAAGAGGTACTGGTAGAGTGGATTAATGATTCTAGAGGCAAGCCTCAGTATACAGAATGTATTTCTACTGAAAACAAGGTAGGCTTTTGCTATACAGGCCCAACTTTAGAGGATCAGCGTTTTGAATCAGATCTTGAAGAAGATTATGATCCTTACCTTGGTCAGGTGAGTCATATATGAAGAAAAAAGGCCCAGTTACTGATTTATCCGGTCAAACCTTTGGTAGGTGGACAGTGTTAGAAAAAGCCAATAGAAATGCTTCTGGACATTATTATTATTGGTGTTTGTGTGAATGTGGTTTTAAAGGTAGAGTCATTGGCTATACACTGAGAGCAGGTACATCTAAATCATGCGGATGCTTGCAGAGGCAAATGTCTGCTGAAAAGATGAAGGAAGTCCGCAAAATGACTCATAAATATCATAGAAAGGAGGTGAGAGATCTAGAGAATGAAATCGAATATCTACGCAACCTATTAAAAAAACATAGAATTGATTATTCTGCTGTTGCTTCTTGAAGTAAACAGTTTCTAAGATGAGGAGGAGACACAAATTGTCGTAGTGACAAGTCTCCTCTTTGTTTTAAGATACTCATGCACAGTACAGCTATTGCTACAGGTTTTGGCAAAGGCCACCTTTCTGTTTCCCAATACCACAAAGCTTGTCTAGATATTTCTAATAGATCACAGAAATCATGTACTTGATATCCTAGATAAATTCGTTGACGTTTTAACCACTCGCCACTACCCAAGTCTCCAAAAAAATCTTCATAAGGTACTTGGGCTAGAATTTCTTCAGCTTCTCTTACATAAACAGGCATAAACTTTTTGCGGTCATCAGCGGCACTGGTTTATATTAGTTTTGAATGTGCAGATATCATGACATCACAACATCACAAATCCAAAACATTTAGATATTTAATTGTTTGAATATATGATCAACTACCGATTCAATACAAGCTTGTCACAAGAATTTTATTCGATTAGAGGCAGAATATCACTAGAAAAATAATCGGCTGGTAGTAAAGCTTTTGAAGATGATGCAGTAGAAAGGAGCAAAGGAGGTAGGCAGAAAATACCTTGCTAGGCAAATTCTGCCGATTAGGTAGGCAAAAACTAGTCAGTAATGATCTAAAAACAGTTTATAAGTGTCTGCATTTTCAAAGCCAAAATACACCTGTTGATGTTTTTCGATTAGCTTAAATGCAAATAAAACGGTCTTCAGTCTGCTAGCAGGAAACATTAAACTAGCTTTTTTGCTAGTCTGGATGATGAAATGATCGTTGTGTCTATGCCAAGACACTACATTTGAGGGATTAGTAAAATCAGTTTGCATATGCTAGTTCCTTTGATGAATGAACAAATCCTTGACCTCGATCAGGTAGTTGCTGCAAACGCTTTTGACTACCTTTATATGTCAACAAACCTATTGTTCCTACATTATCCAAAAGCCAAGAATCACTATTGTCTGCATTAATAGAAGGATATCCCCAAACTGTAGAAGGAAAGCTTTCTTCTTTCAATGTAGTAACTACTGAGACATTGATGCCGTTATGAACACAGTAGTGTTCAAATCCTTCACTATTATCATTCTTTGAATAAGCCAAAAAATAATTACTTGGAAACCTACCTTCTACATATCTCACAATCCTTTCTTTCCTTTTTGAATAATCATAAAAGATTACATTTTGAAATTCTGAGAACAGCAAAGGGAATTGTAGTTCCCAAGCTATGTCAGAAAATACATTCAAACGAATACAAGCCACCTTGCTTTCTTTCTCTGCTTTAATAGCTTGCTTGGCTATTTCTACATAAACCTGTTTTTCAAATGCTTTCCTTTCTTCTACAAAAAATTTTGTCTTATTAATTCTAGCTTGCTGTACTGATTTCATTTGACCTCTACCTGAGAACGGGCCAATACATATTTCAGAACATATTGGAGTTCTGGAAGGACAAACTTCAAAACCTGATGTATTACCTGCTGCTAGGGACAAACCAGAAAACAACCTGTTCTGATCTCTATCATTAGCATAGTTATTAGACTTATTCATTTTGTGGTTGTGGTTAGCTATTAATTGCATATATCCTCTATATCCTCGAAAGTATATTAAATAGATAAAAAAGAATAAAAAAAATGCAGCAACTTCGGAAAGCTACTGCATCTATTATAAATAGGTTGTTAAGCTGCTATTTCCTCCTTTTTGTCAGTAGGTTTGGATAGATCTATTCCTTTTGGTTTCATCATGTTATCTCGCATTTCATCAACTACTATTGATGATGCAATAGTTAATTCAACAAGCTTTGCTTGCATTTCATTTACTATAATTTCTTTAAGCTTTTGGGTTGATTGCACTCCAAAAAAGAACATAAGGTTGGAGACTTCTTTATCAGTTAAAGTAGTTGTCGTTACTACTCTTATGATATTTTGATCTTCTACTTTTGCTGTTCTAGGCATTGCCTAACTCCGATTATAGTTAATAAGATGCTAGTAAATTAAAATACTAGCCTACAAGCTACCTGATTAGATAGCCTGTTAGCTTTTATTTTACTTTTTCAATGAATCCTCCTTTCATCCAGACTTCTGCAAAGAATTCTCTTCGGAATCCTGTTATGTGTGGCCTATTACAACCAACTATTTTACCGTCTGGTTTGTATTCAAGACCAAAAATAGATGTTTCAATATATAAAAGCTTTTTCCCAATTGATTCTTTCAAAAGCTTTTTGCTGGGATAATTGAAAACTAGCATTATTCCTCTCCTTTGATGCCGTAAGTAATAGAACGGGAGAGCTTTCCTCCTTCGTTCTCATAAACTTGTTTTTCTACATAATCGTGAAACAAATTAAATACTTTTTCCCTGTTTCCCCGTAAGCCAAAATTTTTTTTAATGTATGCATAAGCTGAAAATCTAAATTTCAATCCTTTCATTTCTGATTTTAGTTGTTGCCTTAATGCTATTAATGAATAAATTTTGATATCGTTGCCTTCTATAATCATAATACTTGCTCAAATATAGGTTTTGATTTCTTGGCTACTAACTTTGGAAGATAGAGCTTTTTGTTAATAACGTGATTCAAATATGCTTTGGCTAGCTTGTATCTGTTACTAGTTGGATGCAGACAAAGTTTGCAAAATTGATATTTGTCTATTTCTTTTACTGGTAAGCAACATATATTAATGTTGTCACAGTTACCGTATCTGTGATGACCGCCAGACATATGAATTGTTCCTGTTTTGGATGCAAATACTTTCATCATTCCCTCTATATAATAAGGTATTGAATCAACACTAATCAAAATTGATCAATGTTAAATCACGTTACTACAGAAATTATGCCAAGGTTTGATTAGATGTGATTGAATGTGGAGATATTTGTTTTAGTTGTGAATCCACCAATAAATTTCTGATTTCGTTATTACCTGCATCTAAGTAGGCTAAGAAAGCGTTTGATATCAAGCACTTGATAATCTATGAGTTTGATAATATACGTTAGTGAACAACCAATTGATTTTCTATCCTATAAATATTATTTTCCTATCCAAATTGACATTTGACTACTCAAATATTTGCAATCCTATATATCTAAATGTTAGGGTGGCCCCCACAAAATCGGCCTTCCAGCGTAGTAAGGTCATCCCTTTCCCCTACTGGGGGGGAGAATTTTTTAAATTGCGCAAATCAATGCGCTTGTAAGCGCAATACCTTTCGCATTGCAT
>Ga0181406_1001121_pt1 | contig 9961 bp, 10 predicted proteins | sample 29SPOviralmetaG_FD_130135 | JGI IMG/M metagenome (GOLD analysis project Ga0181406, IMG submission 130135) | Marine viral communities from the oligotrophic San Pedro Time Series (SPOT) site, San Pedro Channel, CA, USA - 29 SPOT_SRF_2011-12-20 | ecosystem: Environmental > Aquatic > Marine > Strait... | reverse complement strand
GCAGGGAACGCTAACTCAGTAACGCCCTGCGCCTCGTACCTCTCCCAGCAATCCCACTCCTTGCGGGACTGCAACTCTTCTAGTAGATTCATACACTTGGTGTAGCCCTGTTGCAATACCTCATAAGGCAAGACGACAACGGCGTTCTCGTAGGGCCACAGTGTGCTGGTAACAATGAACTGCATGCGAGTAGACGGGTAGTCTACAGCAATCGCAGCGTTCTGGTACATGGCACTTTGCATGTCATAGCCCCACTTCAGGCAGGACTTGTACCATGTAGCAATAGGGTTCTCGTCGCGGCATGTCTTCCAGTCATAGAAGGAATCCTCTGTCATGCCATCAACTCGACTGCGGCATGGGCTACCTTCCCATAGCCACCTGATATTAAACTCCGTGTCTATTGTTTGTGACAATATCTTTCTTACTTCAGGATTCCTAAGCAACGCTTCTGTCTGATGCCGTAGTTTCTTTTCATCAGATGGTGATATTATTATTGCGTCTGGGCCTTGGTCTTCTACCCAAGCCTTTGCTTTCTTTGCCACCGCACCAGTGGCTGTGCATAACTCAATAGGTATTGTCTTTGATTGAGACCAGAACGGCCCGTCGCCTATCTCGCCCCAGATATGCAGCAGTGTTCCGTATGATAGTGAGCCGCTATGCTTTGGCGGTGCTACCTTTGCAATGTGTCTCCAGTAAAAAGCAATTGGAGACTCGCGTAATGCTTTGAGCATACTGCAAGACGTTTCAGGCCAGCCGTGATATGTCTCGGCTTCGGTCTTGCATACCGTTGGGTAGTTAGTCATGCGGAAAATTAGAACCGATTAAAACAAAACATGTCAAGAGTCATGCCAGTTCTTAGCGATCAAAAGTTTCGTGACAGTCCTGCTCTCCCCGTGTATCCAGATCGTTGGTTCTTCCCCATCTAACTTATAGTAATCATCCAGTACTTTCTCATGCGCCTTACAGAAAGCACGTATTCGTTTTATATTAACTACCTTATCTCGTTGAGCATAAGACGTTATGATCATGTCGTCAGTTGCCTCAAGTTCTATGACGATGTCAGGTGGTTCCAGTTCCAACTCTTTCATCTTCCTTAACAAACGATATCCAATCATACCCTCTACTATCCAGCCCTTGTCTCCTACAGAATTCATCACAGTATATAGAGCCTGCACATGCCCATCACAAAGGAACTTGTCAGTGCTATAGATAGGCAGTTCACTTGTCTCGGCAAGCACTGTAGCAACGTGTGTCTTGCCAGAACCCGGAGGCCCGATGACAACTACCTTAGTTTCTTCAGTTAGGTGCAGCATATGGTTAGCACTTCCACTTCCGTAGGCTCTTGTTGATTCTACTGTTTGGATCGTTAGCAGTCTTCTTGCTTGTAAGTTTCTTCTTCATGCCTTTCATGCGTGCGCAGAAACTACGCTTCCGGCCACCACCTTCAGGCTGTGGTGCCTTCAGGTTAGCACCATGCTTCTTGTTGTATGAGGCACGGCCTTTGGCATTCAGCCCGCCGTCAGGGTTTTTACCTTCCTTGCGTTGCCACGCCGCACTCTTTGCCTTGCGTACTCGGTCGCCTGCTTTGTCGCTCATGTGTCTATGTTTATGTAGTTAACGTGTTTAATTTTTAAATCAGACAGTAGTTCAAGACTTCTTGTGAACGCTTCGTTCGACGGTGTGAAATGCCCCGAGTGGTTATCAATGTAAGAGACAACTCCTGTGTCTGATACCATCAGTCTCCCTGCACCATAAACAAACGTGTGTCCTTCTGCTAACCAGTAATGCTTCTGACCTAATCGCAAGTCACGGTCAGGTGTAATAACATAATCTATTAGTCCGTCCGATATATCATGCCCCCTGTAATCCCTTGCGTTAATCAAAAATATCCTGTCGCCTTTTACTTCATAGTTAATCCCGCACGATTGTTCGTGAGCAACCTTGGCTCTGATACCTATGCTGTATAAAGGATGCCGTGCAAATGGGTTTGGGCATATGGCATACCGCTTGTGCTTTTGAACAAACCTGTTGCACTCATGCCAATCTTCATGTTCCTTTTCAGTAAAAGCAGTTTTGTCCATGTTTCTAAACACACCAAGACTTAACCCACATGCTGGGTACATTCTTATGTAGTCGTATATCTGTTGGTGTGTTATCAATGATTACTTTTTCTTCGCAGTCTTCGCTGCTTTCTTAAAGTCTTTGTCCGAGGGCGTACCCTTCTCGCCCTTCTTCTTACTAGTGCCAGCACACTTCTTCAGGTTGACGTTCTTGTACAAACTATTCTTCTGTGCTTTTAATTTGCGTATTGTATCTTCACTGCATCCCATTATTTACTCCTTATATTTCGTAGTCACCACGGGCTGTTCTGTATCGATCAAGTAATGGGTTGCGATCCATGTTGGGTGCTTGCTTTAACATGTCTTCCATTGTTGGTGCTGCTGGCGGCATCGGCTTGCTGAAGTACTCCTGTGCCTGTGCTTCAGTCATAGGGTTGCTTTGCATAAATTGCATGGGCGGCATGTTCTCAGATGACGAGTTATCCATCAGTCCTGCTAACGGGTTGCCTGCTGCACCCTGCATACCGGGCGACTTCTGATACATAGGGAACTGAAACATTTGTTTCATAGGTTGCATGTTAGGCTTGGGCATTAGATCACTCCGGGGTTAGTGGTAGTACTGGGATAACTCCTTGATCAAAGGAGATTGTTCTGGTTGGTGCGGCAGCGGGAGGCGGTTGCCTTCCTGCACTAATCTGCCTGTTGACTTGGTTCTGCCTTTGCCTCTGTTCGGACTCTATCTGGTTTTGTGTAAACCGATAGACATCAGGAGGTACGTGTACCCGTGGGTCAAGTGAGCGACCGGGCATTGGTGTCCAACTTTGTTTTACATATCGTATAACTTTGCTCATGACATTACCTTTACTACGTTCCCATTAGGGTCTTTGCCAATAGCAAAGCCTTCGCCTGACTTCCTGTCGATACCGCTACTGACTGTCTTAACTCCGCTCTTCATGGCAGACTGCACTGCTGGCACAGCCTCTTTCTGTATCATGTTTGTGGCTAGTGCTAGTGGTGTTGGTACAAACGGTGCAGCAATGCTGCCGTCATCACGCATCTTGCTCTTCATTGCAAGCAGTTCTCTCGGGCCACCATTTGCTAAAGCAGCCATACGCTCAGGACTATATACGTCCACCGGGTCGCCACCAGCCGCAACATATTGTGCCTTGACCGCACTTGCCTCATCTGCTAGGCGACCGTACTCTCTGCCATATAGGTTCTTTGCTAACCGAATGATGTCGCTCATTGTTCTTTAGCCGCCTTCCTTCTATCTCTCAGTTCCTTGCCAAGTGTGCGGTACAACTGGTAGTACGGCATAAGTTCTTCTGGCACTTGGGATAACCGATCCTTTGGTATGTAACTCTCCGTATAATCAGTCATGAATCCTTCAAGTTGTTCTGCTGCTTTTCTTCTTGCTTCACTTAATTGGTACTGTGGCGATACGTCTTGTAACTTTACGCCAGACAGTGCGTTAACTAATGTCTTGACTGCACGCTGGCCTTGCGGTAATCGTGGGTCTAGTAGGTTTCCTGCTACACCAGCAAGCCTAGGACTAGGAACCAAGGAGGCACCAATCTTAAGTAGCGGGTTAAGCCTTGCGTTCTCATTGCCAGTCAGTCCAGAGTATATCTTATCAAGTGATGTCCTTGCTTCTGCCAGTGGGCGTTTGCTAAAGATGTCTTGCCCGGATGCCAGTGCCATCATCTGTTGTACTGGTGCGTGTGCCTGCAACGCAATGTTAGAAGCAGTGTCCTGAATTGATCCGAACGCTGTCGGCTTCATTGCAATTAACGACAACATGTCTACGCCCGGAACATCGAAGTCACGCAAGAAGGTTGTCGTGTCTCCTTGTCCGAATCCTAAGAAGTCTGCTGCGTTTTTAAGTAGCGGCACATCTTCATACGGCACTCGCATGGCAAACGATTGACGCAGAGCATCGGGTATGTATGTGTCATCGTCAGGTCTTTGCAAGGTAGACATGGCACGGATCATTTGTGCGTACCCGCCGCCCGGTCTTTGTATCATTGACTCAACTGCGTACTTGCCGATACGAGAGTTGTATGACCACCACGGGAATATAAATCTTTTAATTACTCCACGCTCGAAGTTGGTCAGGCTGCTGTAGTCTACGAGTGCAGACGACAGTCTCTTCGCTGCGTACTCGGGTGCGTTACCTTGCTTCATCATTGCAAGCATGCCGCCGAGTCTTGCTATGCCATCACTGTAGTCACTAAGTTTTTCAGAGAAGTTAAGAAAAGGATTCTTCGTTCGCATTGGAGCCATCTCAGGATTGAGACCAATGCCACGAACAGAGAAGAAGTCCTCTGCACTATACCCCTTGCCCAGTTCTCCAAACGTAGTGCCGTAAGTTGTTTTGTTAATACCCGGCAACAATTGATTTAACTTACCTTCACCGGGTAATGTTGTAGTCAAGTCAGATGACGCAAGCCCACGCAGTACACCGCTCTCAGCAGTGTCCTTAACAAACGCCTCTCGCAATGCAAGTGATGCAGCCTCACTGCCCTGACCCTTGATCGTCTGGTTGTAGATGTTTTTGTACTTAGGGATCAGGCGAAGCATTTCTTCTGCTGCTTCATACTCGCCAGCATATATCATCTTGGCTGCACTAAACCCCCAGTGTGCAGTCATTGGATTGCCTACCTCGAAGTACACAGAGATAGCATTACTGTACATGTCCCTTGTATGGCGACTCGGGAAAGCCAATAAGAGTGACTTGAATAGGCCAGTGTACTGATCTAAGTAACCTAGTATTTCGTCCTGTGCCTTGTCGGATGTGTAGAAGTTTTTTGTTTTACGAAGTCTTTCGACTACATCATCCGACACTGCAAACTTCTTGAGGTCTATGTCTTGACCTGTAGGCAGATCAAGTTCTCTGCGAAGACTTTCTTTGAGGTTGTTTCTTACTTGTTCTGCTGGTACACCACGTTGCCGAACTAAAGAAGTCTCCTGCGATATTTCATTCAAGGCACGGTCAAGACGTTTGTATCCTTTACCTAAGCCTCTGATGTTTTCGACATCCATGTTAGGACGCATTGATTGCTGGGCAGCATCTTGTGCTAGTTCACCATATATAAGTTTGGCGTTGTCCTGTATCTGCCCTTGCGCCCGAGCGTTTCTGCCTAGTGCCTGCAACGGATGTGCCTGATATATACCAGAGCCTCGCAAGCCAGCCGGTCGCTTCAGTGCTTCGTCCGACACGTTTGTAAACTTAGGGTGTTCTCTCTTTATGAAGTTAGCAATCTGTTCTGCTTGCTTCCTTGATATTACCTCTACTCCTTCGGGGTCAACAATACGCCTTGTCTTATCAAAGAGTTTGCCGGTCTGCTTGCTCCTTGCTCGAACGCGATTCCCCTTGCTGTCCAGCACATACTCTTTTGCGTAGTCACCAGTGTCCGAGTCCATCTTGAATCTATCGAACTCTCTGGTTCGTGCAGTGTCTGAACCCCTCGCGTGCTTTGTATCAAGGTATTGTTTTATTTCATCTGCTGCTGCCTGTAGAGAACTGCCGTCCTCTCCTTTAATTAACTTCTGCATCTCCGTAAGTTCAGACGCTTCGATTAAATCAACAGTGCCGCCGGGTGTTTCGTACATAGCCTTTCTACCCAACTGCGACTGATCTCGCGTTCCATACAACGCACCGCCCCCAGCCCTTGACCTGTTCCCAAAGTCAATCTCATCTGCGTATCGAGGGAAGAACTTATTGCCATACCGTGGGCTGGACATGTTAGCACCACGCATTCCAAGGCTGGCTGACTTAGCCTGTTGGCCCTGCGTGACGTTCCGGTAACTTGTAAGTATGTCGTCGAAGCCTTCGATGCCGTCACTGATCCTCTTGTCTGTAGCATTTCCTACATCCTCAAGCATCCTGATCATGAAGTTTCTGCCTTCAGGCCCAAGCAAATCGTCTGATCCAAGCAGTGACTTGGCTTCGTCAGTCATCTTCGCTCGACGTACAGTCTCACCAAACAGCGCAGCCTTGCCGCTATCTATCCCTAACTGTGCAACATTGGATTCATACTTACGCATCGATGCCAATTGTTCTGGTATAGATGTTTCCCCGCCAACCTTCTTCTGAAACAAAGCAGAGGTTCTTCGAGTAGCAGGATTCCACTTAGCGAACTGGCCTAATGCGTCTAGTGTTTGTGCGGCTGGAGCAAGGCCCGGAAGTTCAAAGGTCATCTCAGGGCTAAAGTATCCTAAGCCAAGGTTGCCTGTTATCTTTTGTTCGGCCACATCCTCAAACGTACTGCCAAGAGGTCGCAGGTAATCTTCTAACCTAGAGACTCTTTCTGCTACCTCGCTTGCTGCACGCTGCTTTGCTTCTGACGTAGCGTTTCTACCAAGGAGAGTCTGTGGCAACTCAGCAACCTGCCTGACACTTGTTCCCGTGCGTGCTTCCCTTGGGCCAATAACGCCGAAGTTCTTTATGTTTTGCGGTGTAGTCGGAACGCCTTTATCTATGAGTTGTTTGTACAACCTACGGCCAGATAACGCCTCGTTGCGTGCAGCCCGAGAAACACCTAGTGCTGCGTATGCTGCGTCACCAGCATCATCTAAAAGATTAGCCGCACGAACAGCCTTGCCTCCTCTTGTGAACGCACTGGCTGGGCCAGATATCATTGCTAAAGGATCAAGGGCAAGTTCTGCTGTGAAGCCAGCGGCACTTTTGATGTAAGGGTTTGTGTCATCCCCGGTCAATCCATAGTAGTCAGTAAGTTCCGAACCAGTAACTCTCTTCTGACCAGAGATATTCTCGCCTAAGAAAGATAGCGGCTTGCCTACTAAGGCACCCCGAACCGCTGCCCCCGGCGTATCAAGTGCAGCACCTATTGTTTCCAGAGTGCTAAGGCTACCCTGTGCAAGACCGGATAGCATGTCAGATGTTTGGGCAGGCTCTAAGTAAGGCACTTGCAGTTGCTTCCTAGCAGCACCACTTGAGTACATGCTAGGCTGCTTGCCTAAGTCTTTCCTGATACCTGAAATCGTGTCACGGGCAGGGTTGTTAATTAATGCCATTATACCCTCACTCCGTACCGCTGCCTCGGTAGACCTCCTGCAACTGTTGACCCTTGCTTATACTGATATCCCATTGATGGGTTCTCAGCGTCACCTGTATCTACCTGTCTTGCCTGCATGCCTTCTTGGTATTGGAAGTTCTGTTCGTTAGTGCCAGCATCAAAGACACGATTAGCCAGCGTGTCTGTCTTCTCTAGCATGGGGGTCTTGCCAAGCATCTCACTTTGTTGCTGTGCTACTGGCGTGTCTGTGTCTGTCTTGTTAACAACATCTGGTGCCTCTATCGGCTCCCCCTTTTGCGTAGGCTTGGGATCAGCGATAGGATCAACTGGATCAAGCAGACCATCTGTAACATTAACCTTCTCTGCTGCTGCCACTTGTGCTGGCTGATCGACATCAGACAACAAGCCTTCAGTTACTTTAGGCTGTGCCGCTTCTTGAACTGGCTCGGCACTCTGGGTCTCTGCTTTAGTCTGTTCCTGCTCAGGTGCCTGTGGCTGCACTGGATCAGCAACGGCCTTTGATGCCTGCGGTGTAGCACTGGGTGCTTGCGAGGGTTTGCCACCGCCGCCGCCCTTCATCATGCCACCCATCAACCCACCCAGTAAGCCGATAAAGCCCAGTGGTGCTAAAGACAACTGAAGTAAGAAGTCGAGGTCAAACATAATTTACTTTCTGGCTGCTATGATCTTACCTGCACTATCAAGGGCTGTACCCATAGGACTTCCGGCTTCTGCTTCATAAGTATCGACTACGGGTGTCTTTGACCCAGCATACGCCTTGTTCATGTTTGATAGATGCTTGTTGTAGGCAGACTGTGAGGAACTGCCACCACCGCCACCGCCACCGCCCTTACTCATCAAAAACTTTATGATTGCTGGTATTAATGCTGCCATTACTGTTTACCTCCCAATGGTATTTGTCCTACGCCCGGTTCTGCTTCCATCATCCTGTCTGTTTGCGTGGAAAACACACGATCAAATGTATCTCGATTTGGAGATTGCATTTCTTGTATCTGTAATGGTATTGCGGCACGGACGGCAGTGATGTACCTTTCTGCCGTGTCAGTTTCCATGTCACCTGTAGTCCTAGAGGTGTTATAAATCATGGACTCGGTATCTAGCATTACAGGTGAGGAAGCAATTAAGCCGGGTAGTTGTGGGTCACTAAGCATTTGCCGCCCTGCTTCAGTTAGCATTCCGTTATCATCTGTTCCTAGTATGCGATAGATAACTGATGAGGCCTGACCTTGAACCGCACGCTCTCGCCTTAAGGCACCCAGTTCACTATCTTCCATTTGCGACCCTAGAGTATACGAACTCCAATTAGCCTGTACCCGGCCCATGTCAAAGGTCTTGGTCATTCTTCCAGTCATGTCATCTATCAAAGTGTTTCTATTGAAAGTGACAGTGCCATCTGCGTTTTGAGTAGTGCCGCTCTTTCCAGACTGCTCTGCCTGTGCAGCCAGAAACTCTGGGCCAACGGTTGCCATTGATCCTGCCATTTGCATTATCGAAGCAGCCTCATGAGCATAACTCATTGCCATGTCACCTTTTACTACCGCTTCACCAGATGCTGAAACATGGTTAATAAAATCATTGCCAGCACTTCTTGGATTCAGTGCGTCCTTCAAGTCAGCGTCAGCAGTTTCGTTTTTCTCTATAGCGTCAAGAGTCGCTGTTGTTTGTCCCACTAAATCCCGGTAGGCAGGGTCTCTTTTCTCAGCAAGATTTTTCTGATAGGTAGAAATCTCAGACATCTTATTGTCAAGTCGCTGAAGGAGAACCCCCTTTAGTTCTTTGTTTTTAATAGCAGGCCCGTACATGCTGTCTGGAAAAGACTGTTGATCCAACTGATCAATCTGTGCCTGCAACATTGCGGCACCTCTCTTAAGAGTATTTAGTCCATCATCACCTGCCCGGACTTGGGCATCAGTTCGGATGCCAGCAGCCTGAGCCTTTTCATTTATTGTTAACGGCTGGTCTGTTCCAGCAATTACTTCATCAGGAGCAATAGCAATCGACAAGTCCTGTTTTGTTTGTTCAGGGGTTGAGGCTACCATCGGCTCCGCTGAACCTGAGATTTGTGTCGGGTCATCTGTAACTAACTGAGGTTCTGCTGTAGTAGTGACGGGGAATAATCTATTCTGTGCCGCCAGCACCTGTTCTTCTGTTACCGCACCTGTAGCAGGAACACTGGTTGTTGACCCTCCAACAGTAGTCGTAGTCTTTACACCAGTCGGACATCCACCCGGCCCACAACCAGTTTCCGTAGCCTGTGTTTTTTCAGGAGCATCTGTCTGGCTCGCAAACTTAAAAGGACTAGAGCCACCACCTCCACCTGTGGCCGCACCCGTGGCTGCACCTGCCGCAGCCATGCCCCCAGCAGGAGTACCTACAGACGCAGAATCCATTTCCATGCCAGACAATCGAGACTCCATAGGAGACAGAGTCTGCTGGTACTGTTGCTCTTGTCTCTGCTTACGGGCAGCAGATCGATCTTTAAGAGACTTCTTGCTGCCTGATGTCGATGATTTAGCCTTAGACTTCTTTTCGTCTTTGGCTTCTAGGTCTTTTACTTTGGTTGCCATGTTGGTTCTCCTACCCTCTATATGGTATCAAACTTGGTATCCCGTCATTCCATCGGGATATACCGATTTAGCGTAATTCCTGTATCGCCAACCCCGTCATCGTCCCTTGCCGCCCACCATGCATCGACTCCCGGCTGTGGCTTTACCCACCCTAACAGCCCGTCATCCCTAGTCCGGCAGGGTTTCCCGATCTCAGGCCAATCTAAATACTTGAGTCGCGTGGTGTACTGCCTCTTTGCAGGCAGTCCGTGCCATCTGTGAAATATATTGAGAT
>Ga0181406_1001118_pt1 | contig 9971 bp, 14 predicted proteins | sample 29SPOviralmetaG_FD_130135 | JGI IMG/M metagenome (GOLD analysis project Ga0181406, IMG submission 130135) | Marine viral communities from the oligotrophic San Pedro Time Series (SPOT) site, San Pedro Channel, CA, USA - 29 SPOT_SRF_2011-12-20 | ecosystem: Environmental > Aquatic > Marine > Strait... | reverse complement strand
TATAAAAGAATTACCTGATGGAGTTGATTTAAATGATATTCAAAATGATCCTGATTATCCAAGTTTAGGTTGGAATGAGTATGAACCTGCTAATGTAAGATACAAAGAATTAATACCATATTTAATTAAGTCTAATCAAGAGCAACAAGCAGAAATAAATTTATTAAAAGAAATTATGAATAAATTAATTACTGCTAAATCATTTGCTGAATTTAAAAAAACAATTGCTTAAAAATATATAAATATATAATATATGAGTAGACGAAAATTAGGATATGATGTAGCGACAGATAGTTATGATCCATTAACAAAAACTTTTAAAAAAGGTATTAGTGCCATAGCAAGAGGTGTGGGTAGTTTATTTGGTATAAATCCATTTACTTCTTCATACGCACAAGCAAATATGGAGGCAAGAGATAAAATAAGAGAAAGAGAGAAAGCATTAGGTTTAGAAAGAGAAGGATTAAAAGGTGAATTTGTGAGAGATACTAAAACAGGTAAAATATCTCATAAAAGTAATTTAAAAAAAGGTAAAACTATCACAGATAAACAGGCGATAAAGGATGCTATGACCCCTTATAAAGGAGCAGGTAGACGACCCAATTTTGATGGTAGAAGAAAAATGAATAAAAATAAAAAAGGCAAAGTAAAAATATTACCTCACCATGATATAGCATAATAAAATATTTATTATATATATATGAGAATAGGTGTGCCTGAAAAAAGTGAAAGAAAAGATAAAAAGTTTAAGATAAAAACTCCAAGTGGCAAAATAATACATTTCGGCCATAGTTTATATGAAGACTTCACACAACATAAGGATCAAAAAAGAAGAGAGAGTTATTGTAAGCGTAGTGCTGGTATAAGAGATAAACAAGGCAAATTAACAAAAAATAATAAAGAAAGTGCTAATTATTATTCTCGCAAATTTTTATGGGAATGTTAAAAAAAAATATTATAATAATATATGCCTTACAAACAAATCAAAGTAAATGGTGGATATAAAAATAAAAATTTAACAACAGGTAAATTATATAGTAAAAAACCTATGACTAAAAAGAATGCTGATAGTCAATTAAGAATATTAAAAATGACTGAAAAAAAAAAATATAAATAATAATATATGGCTACATACAAAGAGCAATTTAATAAAAAGCACGGCTTTAAAAAAGATAAATCACATTCATTAGATAGTATTAGTAAATTAACTGGTTATAAAAAATCAGGCTTACAAACAATATATAATAAAGGCATTGGCGCATATAAAACTAATCCACAATCAGTTCGGCCACAAGTTAAATCGGCAGAGCAGTGGGCCCAAGCAAGAGTTTATGCTGCTGTTAATCCTAAATCAAAAGCATACAAGATTGATAAAGCACATTTAAAAAAAAAATAAAATATATATTTTTGCCAGAATGAGCTATAACTCCAAAAGCAGTATGTAAAATGTGGTTATAAACTATGGAACTCTTCTTTTCTATTAGCAATTGTATTTTTTACAAATTCAAGTTTATTATAAATATATTTTATTTCTTTTTCTAACATAACCTGTTGATATTCTAAATTATTTAAATCTAATTGTATATTTTTTTTTTCAATTATTTTTTCTATATCTTCAATAGAAGTTAATTCAACATAACCTTCTTCTATAATAGGTTCTAATTTTTCTTCTTCTGTAATAGGATCTCCGTTTTCATCTAAACCAAATGAGTTATTATAATTTTTAATTTCTTCTTCTTCGCTTTCAGTATTAGATTTTTCTATTTCATTATCTTCTTGTTGTTTATTTTTTTTTGCTAAATTAATAATATCTAAATCTTTTCTTAATGTATGCCAATAAGTTTTAATACCAAGTTTTATATCTTCTAATTTTTTTTTCTTCTTAATACAAAAACTATCAATATTATTTATTTTTAAAATAACATTTAATAAATTATTTATATAATTTTTTTTTGTTGTAGTTTTAAAATTATGGCTTTCATCTTCTAAATAATTTTTTAATGTTTCAAATTTATTTATAACCTTGCCAAAACCAGTCATAAGTTCTTCTTCATTCATATTTTCATTATAATCATTTTTATTAATAATATTAAATAATTTTATTGAAATACTTTTATAGTTTTTAAAACTACTATTTTTAATATTTTCAGCACAAGCGGTTTTCAAGATTGCGTCCATTATATATATATATAATATTTTTGTTTTTAAATAGTAATTTATATATATATAATTATTTTAGAATTAAACCATATTCATTTGTAATAAACTCATCACCAAAATATTCTAACATTTCATATATATTTTTTTGATATTCTATATGATTAAATTTTAATTCAAGTCCTCCAAGTTCTCCACATAATTTAATATCGTGATGATATTTATTTCGTTTTAATGGTCTATTACCTATATATTGTGGATGTAAATTATAAATATAATCATATTTTTTTTTCATCCCCTCCTCCATAGAACTAACTAAACCTGTTGAATATATTTCTTCATTACCACCCTTACACGAACCAGTTTCTAATTTATCACATAAAAACATATTTAATTTAATTGTGGGTGATCCAGTTTTTAATATTCTAATACTTAAATCAACATCTTCATTATATCTACCTCTCCAATAACATTCTTCATTTGGTTCATTAGATAATAAGATACACGAATAAACATGAGTATTTAAAATTACTGGTGTATGGTTCGTGTCTATCGCAGGACACATAGACTTATAACTTAAACCACTCATAAGACATTTTTTAATTCTATCAGTTATAATTTCACAACTTCTAAAACACATAGGACTAATACAATCAATATGGTTCATTTTATTCCATCTAACAAATCGCTTAATATTATCATCTAAAATCCAGTGCCTTCTATCACCATTATTTCTTGAATGCTCCCATACAAAATTTCTTACACAGGTTGAACTCATTACAGGTTCTCCACCATTTTTACCATATTTAATATCATCATATTTATCACTCATAACTAAAATAGTTGTATAAGTATTAACATATTGTGTATAATTATCATATTGTTTTTTTTCAACAACTAAATAATGCTTTTGTTTCATTTCACATAACGCCCAACTCGTAAGAGGTCGTGTCTTAAATCTACTATAACTAATTACATAAATAGGATAAATAGGTTCAGTTAAACTTCTATCTAAATCGTAATATTTTTTTTTATTTAATTTTTCACATTTAACATTTTTATAATAAAATGTTTTCATTAATTCATTTTTTGTTGTATATAAATCTCCTTCTTCTATATTAAAACATTCTTGAAATTTTTTTATATCTTCTTCATTATTATCTATAAAACAATCATAACTATATAATGGATTAGATTGGTTAAATTCAGGTAAATTAGTTAATATTTTTTTCATAACTAAATCGTCCATAAATTTTTCATTAGTATTTTTCTCCTTACATCTCCCAATACAATCTATACCGAGTATATCAGTTAATCGTTTATTTAAATCTTCTATTAAATTATTCATAACATATACAACTCGTTTATACTTACAATTCTTAATATTAGGATTTTCATTTGTAGAAAATGTAATTGTATGTTTGGTTGAGGGTTTTGTTTTTTGACGATACATATACTATATAGTATATTTTTGTTTTTAAATAGTAATTAATATATTAATAAATAAAATCAATTTTATTTTTTTATTTTTTTATTTTGTATTAAATATTTAAAAAAAAAATAATATTATAATATAATGAATATAACTGAAAAAATAAATGAAATGGAGGTGCCCTTATCATTATGTGATAAGTTAAATGAAATAGAACAATTAGTTAGAGATAATAGTGAAATAGGTTTTGTAAATAAAAAATTTACTTGTAGTTGTGGTTCTAAAATAAGTCTTGGTGGATTAAGAAAACATATAACAACTGATAAACATAATATAGGATTAAAGGCAAGAAAATATGAAGAATTATTAAAAAGTGGTAAAATAATATTTTAAACTTGCACTCTTGTAATATTTAATACTAATGGATTAGGGTGTTTAATTTTTTTTGTAAGTAATTAAATATTTGCCATTTATTAATATTTTCATCTTCAACTGAATTTATTTTTTTACAGAGTTCATCAACATTATTTTCAATCAATTCGCATTTAGGCGTTTTGTAAGACCAAATATACTTCTTCATAAGTGATTATCTATATATATATAGAACATATTTTCTAAATAGTTTATTTATATTTAATTAAATATTTTTTTTTTTAATTGTATATTCTACTATTTAAAAAAATAATATATATAATAATTATATGGACTTCGTGCCTCTACCACAACCATACGAAAAGTATTCTATAAACCGAATAGGAGAAATAATGAATAAGAAAAGTAAAATATTAAAAATGTGGATTAATCATAGTGGATATAAATATTATACATTAAGAAACTCTCTATTAAAAAAAAAAAGAAATTTAAGTATGCATAGATTATTAGGCCTTTCATTTATAGATAATCCTAATAATTATCCCTGTATAGATCATATAGATAGAAATAGAAAAAATAATAATTTAAGTAATTTACGCTGGTGTTCTTATCAAATGAACTCACTTAATAAGGAGAATAAAAATCCATTAGGCAGAGGTATAACTCGTAGCAGAAATGGTAAAAGGTTTCATGTAAATCTATGGCGAGATAAAAAAAAAAAATGGATAGGTGCCTATGATACACACGAAGACGCCAAATGTGCTTACAGAAAGGCAGTAGAAGATTGGGAGGAGGCAAGAACCACATAATACACACCGCTTTTGGAGACATAGCAAATTCTGGCAAAAATATATATTTTATTTTTTTTTCATAAAATATATATCATTTGGTAAATTGAGGTTATAACATAAATAACAATAGTATTGTGGGCAACCTCTCGTTTTATTACCTTCTGTATCTATAAAACCAGTATAAATAGGTGAAGGTATAATTTGTATATTACTTTTTTCAATAAATATTTTTTGATTTTTTTTATTTGCTAATTTATTTATAGGCACTAACATAATAAATGGTTTATCTAAATAAAATAAATGTTCTAATAAAAAATTAAATTTATGGTGTGGTGGATTAGATACATATATTTCTTTTTTTTTATTTTTACCAATTGAATAAAAATCTTTATTCTCGTGTATTATTTTTTTACCTAATTTTGCCCAGTGCTTTTCAGCATTACCATTCATATAAAATGGATCATTAATAGTTAAATTTTTTGGTATTATATCTACTATCTGCTCCCAGTATTCAATAGGAGTTTCCCAATCATCATTTTTTCTCCAATTAAAATAAGAGTTCATATTATTTACATTATTTTTTTTTACCATTTTTTTTTCCATTACCATTCATTTTTCTACGATTACCATTACCATTACCATTTTTCTTTTTAGTTAAATCTACTTGGCCTAATGTAATGCCTTTAACAAATCCCTTACCCATTTGTTCGCCTGTATGTTTTAATTTACCTTGTTCTGCCTTTTTAGTAATCATATAAGTCGTTGGACTTATAACAAATGCGAGGCCGTCTGCTAGATCATTCCAAAATCCCATTTATATTATATAACTATAAAAAAAAAATATTTAAATATAATTTAATTAATAATTAATTAATCACCATCACTATCACTATCATAATATGACCCAGGCGTCCCATGTTCTATTGGGGCAGAATAAGACATTACAATTTCATTTTCACAATCACTATCACTCTCTATATTTACCATTTGTTTTTTATTATCATCCCATTTCATATATTTTTGAGTTTCAGGATTAAATTGTGGTTTAGTATAAATACTTGGTTCTTCACTATCACTATCTTCATCACTTGAACTACATTCATCTTCTGTATCTATTATTTTACATACATTATCTTCTTGCATTTCCTTATCAGTTTTAATTGAATGTTGAACTAACACTCTACCAATATTAGTTCGTTTGCCATCTATTTTCACTTCCTTATTTTCTCTAAAATATTTGAAATATGCCTTGGATTGACTAATTAAATGAAAGAACTTATTTTTACTATATTTATCTCTAACTGATTGTTTAGCATTTTTATAGAACTCACTTCTATCTTGAAATATTTTATATAAATCACCTATCTTAACATAAGTTTTATGTGTAGGCGAATGTATTTTTAGATTATTATTTAAGAAGTCTGTAATTCTATCACCACTACATAGATATTCGGCACTTCGTTTTTCTACAATTGCTGAATACTTCCAATCATAATCATAGATAGGTTTGCCATATTTTTTTTCAAAACCTCTAATAAAGCCTAATAGATATTTAAGTAATGAAAATTTTGCCTCTTCTTGCCAACTCTCTTCTGCATATAGTGTATTTTTAACTCCCATATATTTAAATGTTAAACTCTTAACTCTATTATTTTTATATTTAATTTGAGAACCTTGTATAAACTCTGCCTTCGTATTACAATACTGATGGGGCCATAGTATATCCTTAATTCTTCGTTCTAATGCATTATTAGAAGAACCATCTACTTCTGGCTTTACATTACAGGACATAATAATAGTGGCACAATTATTAACAGAAGTTTTATTAGAAAATAATGCTCTTGCCTCAATACTACTCTCTGTAATATATTTTAATGTTGCTACACATAATTCCTTATTTTCATTTGGTTCTTGAAATGCGGCAAATCGTTTATTATTCATATTTGCCCAATGCGGACTTGGGCCATTTGTTTCAAAATCTTCACATAGATTATTACCCTTCATAGATACATAAAATTTATTTAGTCCTAATATATTTTTCATTATATCACAAATAACAGATTTGCCATTACAACCTTCACCATTATAAATATGAATATAAGGATATGTCTTGCCAAATAAACCTGTTGCTAATGTATAAATAACATCCCAATAATCTTCTCTATGTATAATATTTATTTCAAATCCAAACCATTTATTTTTTTTTAATTTATAATCATTAAATTTTATTCTTCTATAAATATTTCTAAACTTACCTTGTGGTGTAGAAGTATCTATTTTAGTAAAAAGAAGTGTATGCGGAAACAACGAAGTTAGAAAATTTTGTAATTCAATATAATTATCTTCACAGGGTTCTCTATATTCATAAGGTATTTTAGTTAATATATTATCTGTTTTAAAATAAGGTCTAACTGAATTTTGTTTTAAATCATATACACAATCCTTAAATGGTAATATAAAACCATTACTATCAAACTTACATTCTTCTTGATTTTCAGTATTAATTTTTTGAACTAAACATTCGCATATTTGAGTTCTTAATTCAGTTGATCCTAATTTATTAATCTTCTCAATAACAATATTTATTTTACTTGCAATAATATCAGTTTCAGTTTCATTACAGGTTTCTAATTGTTGTTCTAATGATATTTTTTTATTTTTTAAATATTCAGTTGTATCAACATATATATTTCTCTTAATAATTCTAAACTTATTTTTATCTTCATTACTCCAAGTAAAATCTGTATCATTATAATAATATATTTCAGGTGCCTCGCCAGGCACTTCATGTTTAACAACCATAAAATTATCTTCATTATTTTCATAGAAAATACAGGCAAGTTCTTCTGGCGTATATTGTGATATATGTGCTTTTGTATTATACTTATTATAGATTTCATAATGTTTATTTAAATTACTATCCTTACTTAATGTAATAATAGCATAAGGAGTTTTAAATGTAGATTTAATTTTACCATCTCTATATAATTTATCAAACCATTCACTATAATTAGATTTTGCTTTTGAAGATTTAGCACCAATATCAAATAATATTTGTTTATATCTATCTTGACTATCCTTACATAAACAGAATATAATTTTAACAAATGTTAAATAACTATCAAAATTATTTTTATTAATATTATTTAAATATTCACATATTTCATTATAATTAGTATTATCTATATTTTTATTTAAATTATTTTTAACAGGACTTGGAGGTTCAATAGTATTTAGACTAACCATATTTTTAATTTCTTGTTTAGTTTTTTTCTTATTATTCTCAATAAAATCTTTTTTTAAAATAGTATTTAATATATCAACTGCCTTCTTACCACCAATTTTCTTCTTGGTATTTTTTATTTCTTCACCACACCACATAGGTTTTCCACACATAATTTCAATATAACCATAATCACTATTAACCTGTTTGCCTTCTTCATTTTCCTTCCATTTATCATAATCACTAATAACAGATTTAGACTTAATACAATTATTTAATTTTTGAGATAATTTATTATCTTCCTTATCAATAATAAAAACATGAAGACCATTTTTTTTACTAACACTCTCATAATAAGGATATTCTTTTTTTAATTGTTTATACATTTTTTTACCCTTCTGTGTAAGTTTATCATAATCTTCATCTGTATCTATATCAATATCAAATTGTATAATATTACTTGTATCAGTGCAAACAATAAAACCCTTACTATATAATTTTTCTTCAATAAATATTTGTTGAGATTTTTTTATTAGTGTAGTATTACTTAACATAAATTCTTGTGCCGAACAGGCCTTTTCCATATTATAATCTGCTTTTCCTTCTTGTATTTTTTTTTCAACATATTTTTCTATTAATTCTAAACATTCAGTATCTTCTGTTAATTGTTTAACATAAACATTTTTATAAGTATCACTATAATAAGGTTTTTTATTTTTTACTGATACACCAACCCAGTTAATATCATTATCGTTTAAATATTCGGTTGTCGTTTTCATTATACTTATATATATATTTTTGTTTTTAAATAGTAATTAATATATTATTATATAAAATCAATTTTAAAAAAAAAATATTTTTTTATTTGTATATTTAAAATATATTTATTTATTTATTTTTTATTTTTTTATTTTTCTAACCATAAATCTTCTTGTGAAATATTCATTTTATAACATAAATAAATACAATAAAAACTTGGGTCTTTACATTTTTCTAATTTTTGTGTTTCTTCATTAAAAACTTCAAATTTAATTTTACCTTGTGGAGTAATAATTTGTAAATGTTTTAGATTATCACCAAAAATCTCTCTAAAATATTTAGAATAAGTATTCATAACATTCATAACTAAAATAAATGGTTTATCTAATCTTACAAAATGAGATAGTATTTTTTTTTTTATTTTATTTTCAAATGGAGGATTAGTAATAATAATATCATAATTAATAGGTTTATATGTTAAACAATCCCAACTCTTATCACCAATACATTTATATCCCATTTCAGTCCAATATTCAACAGATTTAGATTTAGAGTTTAATAAACACGCTTCATAAATAATTTTATCCTTCGGTATTAAATGACTAATATTTTCCCACATTTGTTTAGTAGTATAATAATCATTTTTATTAGGATTGAATGAGGGACTATCATTACACATAGCCATTTTTGTCGTTTTATATTGTTTAATATATTTTAAAAATAGCAATCAATTTTGAAAAATGTTTTTAAATATTTTTTTATTTTTAATTCGTTAATAACTTCACTAAAATTTTTTTTTGTTTCTTGATATATTTTATTAATTTTAATTACATATTCTAAATGATTATATTTATAATATTCTAATTCATTAAAATTATCACATTCTTCCAGTTCTAAATCTAATAAACTATCAGGGCCTCCGTCAATTTCATAATCAGGATAAGGTGCCCCACTTTCTTCACTCGTAAAATTACGAATGGTAAGCACATTCATATCGTCTTCTTCCATATATTTTAGTGCTTCTTGATAGGAGATTTTGGTATGGGACATTTTTGCGAGGTTCGTTATTTTACAAAAACAGAGCAATCAATTTTAAAATTCTAAAATCTAAAACATGTAAAAAAAAAAATAAAATATATATTTTTGCCAGAATGAGCTAGGACTGCGAAAGCGGTGTGGTGCGTGTGGTATGCTGGGACTTGTAAAAATTATACAAAATGCTTATGTGGGGGGACAC
>Ga0181406_1001116_pt1 | contig 9993 bp, 8 predicted proteins | sample 29SPOviralmetaG_FD_130135 | JGI IMG/M metagenome (GOLD analysis project Ga0181406, IMG submission 130135) | Marine viral communities from the oligotrophic San Pedro Time Series (SPOT) site, San Pedro Channel, CA, USA - 29 SPOT_SRF_2011-12-20 | ecosystem: Environmental > Aquatic > Marine > Strait... | reverse complement strand
TATGATTGAATAAATAACTCTAGTATATACGTAACTTGCAAGGAGAATACGAAAAATGGCATTAACATCACCAGGAGTAGAAGTTTCAGTAATAAACGAGAGCTTTTATGTACCATCAGATGCGGGTACAACACCACTATTCATAGTAGCATCATCACAGGACAAGAATAACGGAGCTGGAGACGGAACAGCGTCAGGCACACAAACTGCTAACGCCAACACAGCTTTCTTAATCTCGTCACAAAGAGAATTAACAGAAACTTTCGGAGATCCGAAATTCTATACAGACGCTTCAGGAAATTCATTAAACGGTTATGAATTGAATGAATATGGACTACAAGCGGCTTACTCATTTTTAGGAGTTGCCAATAGAGCTTTTGTCCTTAGAGTAAATGTAAACACAGCAGAATTAGTTGGCAGTGCTAACGCACCGACGGCAAGACCTGCAGATGGCACGTACTGGTTTGACCTTGCATCAAGCAGTTACGGTCTATTTGAGTGGTCTCAGACTAATCAAACTTTCACAGCCATTACTCCAATATTAATTACTTCAACTGCTGACCTAGTAGGAAACGCAACAACAGGTGTTCCAAAACAGAACATTGGGAATGTTGGAAGCTACGCAATTAACACAACTCATGTAACTAACAAGATCTACAAGAAAAACGCAAGTAACACATGGAACCACGTGGGTTCAAGTGCCTGGCATGCGGCCTTGCCGATCATCACAGTTGCTTCTGGAACAACAGTAACAAGTGGCCACAAAATGGTAATGAATGACGTTGAAATCACAGTGTCAGGTACAGCATTATCAAACGTTGCAACAGCAATCGGCTCTAACGTAACAAACGTTACAGCGAGTGTCAACTCTGTAACAGGCAACTTGGAAATTTTCCACAATGGTCAATTTGCAGGTGACTCGACAGGAGGAGCTGGTACAATAAGATTTAACGAAGGAACTGGCCTATTAGCAAGTTTAGGAATCACGACTGGTGTATACCAAGGACCTAAATTTTTACAAGCGTCACACACTTCAAGACCAACTTGGAAAACAGCAGACGAAAACAGACCAAATGGTTCAGTTTGGTTCAAGACTACATCTGCAAATTCAGGTGCAAACATAGTAGCAAAACTTTATAGCTCAGCGAGTGCGAGTTTCTCAACAGTATCTGCACCACTACACGCAACAAACCATCAAGCAATATTCAAACTTGATGCGGCGAACGGTGGAACAGGCTTAACAGCAGGAACATTGTACACACAGTTCAACGTAACTGAAGAGAGCATGACAGCAAATGATCTAGGTGGAGCAGACACAACAAATAATGTTGGTGACTTCCAACTATTTAGATACGAAGGTGGAGCAACAATTATACAGTCTAAAACAAAAGATCCAAGTTTCACAGCAGGGGAAACATTCTCTGTACAAGAATCATTGAAGAACCAAGAAGCATTAGATACTGCGAAAACAGTTACAATGATCTCTGGAGATGGTTCTACACTAGGTGATGCTGATGACTTTGTTACTGCATTCTCAACAGCAAACTTCACGAACCTAGAGGCAGAAGTTATTACTACAGGTGATAACATCGGCGCAATCCAGATCAAACACAAACTGGGTGGCGAGTTCAGAATGGTTGATACATCAGGAACTCCACTAGCAGATGCAGGTATTAGTACAACGACTGCTCACAGCTATGGATCATTCACAGCAAACAGCACAACATTGATTGATAATTTATACGATGCTCCTACAGGAGAATCATTAGACTCATCAGCCAACAATGCTGTAGTGGCTACAAACTTCAAGAGATTGAGCTACACTGCTTCAACAAGTGCTCCAACAAGTGAACCAGCAGATGGTACACTATGGTATGACACTTCTATAGATGAAGCAGACATCATGGCTCACAACGGAACTACTTTCGTTGGATATGCAACAGCATACTCAACAACTGACCCGAACGGTCCACAGTTCAGTGCAACAGCACCGACTTCGCAGTCAGATGGTACTCCACTTGTAACTAATGACTTATGGATTGACACAAGTGACCTTGAGAACTATCCAAAACTTTACAGATATAACACAGCGGCAACGTTGACGTCAACTAATACAGCCAACCAAGTTGCAGTTACAACTACAGGTGCGGCTTTTGAATTAGTTGACAAAACAGACCAAACTACAGAAGACGGTATTGTTTTTGCAGACGCAAGATTGCATACTACAGCAGACAGACTAGACGCTTTGGAAACAGGTGGTGCAGGTACATTCAGCACTATCAAGGACCTATTAAGTGATGGTTTCCTAGATCCAGATGCTCCAGATCCAACTTTGTTCCCACAAGGCATATTGCTTTGGAACACTAGACGTTCTGGTTACAATGTTAAAGAATACAAAAACAACTACATTACAACTGCAAAATATCCAGGAAGTGGATCAAGCGGTTTAGGTAACGTCAGAGCATCGAATGAACTTGTTAGCGGTTACTTCCCAGACAGGTGGGTGACTAAATCAAGCAACAATGCAGACGGCTCTGGTTCTTTTGGAAGAAAAGCACAGAGAAAAGTTATAGTTGAGCAGTTGAAATCAGAGATCGACACTAACCAAGCAATCAGAGAAGACCAAAGAGGTTTTAACGTAATTGCGACACCTGGTTATCCAGAACTGATTGCAAACATGCTGGCTTTGAACACAGACAGAAACAACACAGCATTTGTTGTTGGTGACACTCCTTTAAGGCTAGAGGGCACATCAACATCAATCCAAAACTACGCAAACAATACTGCCGGTGCATTAGACAACGGTGAGGATGGCTTGGTAAGTTCAAGTGATTACTTGGGTGTGTTTTATCCATCTGGTTTGACAACAGACAATACAGGCAAATCAATTGTTGTTCCACCATCACACATGATGTTGAGAACACTAGCAAACAACGATAACATCGCATTCCCATGGTTCGCACCATCAGGAACAAGAAGAGGTGTTGTTGACAATGCTACATCAGTTGGTTACATTGACAGTTCGTCTGGAGAATTCGAGACAATATCTGTAACGGAGTCAGTGAGAGATTCTATGCACGAAGTTAAGATCAACCCAATTACATTCTTTGCAGGAGCAGGAATCGTAAACTTTGGTAATTTAACAAGATCATCGGCAAGTTCTGCATTAGACAGAATTAACGTTTCAAGATTAGCAGTGTATCTAAGAAATCAATTGGATGCTATTGCGAAGCCTTTCATATTTGAACCAAATGATGAATTAACAAGGAACGAGATCAAAGGCGCAGTAGAGTCATTCTTGTTAGAGCTTGTTGGACAAAGGGCGTTATTTGACTTCTTAGTAGTTTGTGACGACACTAACAACACACCTACTAGAATAGACAGGAATGAACTGTATGTGGACATAGCAATTGAACCAGTGAAATCAGTTGAATTTATCTTCATACCGTTGAGAATTAAAAACACAGGAGAAATTGCAAAGTTAGGGAACTAATTTTGAATAAATAGGAGAAACAGATGGCAATATCAACTTTATCAAAATTCACAGTACCACTAGCAAACGATCAAAGTTCAGCATCACAAGGTTTATTGATGCCAAAACTTCAGTATCGTTTTAGAGCAATCCTGGAGAACTTTGGAGTATCAACACCGAGATCAGAACTAACAAAACAAGTAATAGACATAACAAGACCTAACTTGACTTTCGACAATGTGACACTAGATGTTTACAACTCTAAAGTTTATATTGCAGGCAAACACACTTGGGATCCGATCACAATTACATTAAGAGATGATGTAAACAACTCAGTAACTAAACTTGTTGGTGAACAAATACAGAAACAGTTTGACTTCTTTGAACAGAGTTCAGCGGCATCAGGTATCGACTACAAATTTACAACTAGAATTGAAATGTTAGACGGTGGTAACGGATCAAGTGCACCTACTGTTTTAGACACATTTGAATTGTACGGTGCATACATTGAAAACGTTAACTACAACACACTAGCATACAACACTTCAGAACCAGCAACTATCACGATGTCTGTGAGATACGACAACGCGATCCAAACTCCAACAGGCACAGGAATTGGAACAGCAGTAGCTAGAACGATCGGTACATTAAGTACTGGTGGTGGACAGTAATTAAAAAATTAAGTAAGCAATTATAAGCAAAAAAGCGTCTTTATAGGCGCTTTTTTTGTGACTATAAATAACACTATGCCAAGCATAAACAACTTCCTAGAAGGCTTCCAAGACGGTTTACCCGGAATGAAGGACTATAGACACGCATCGAGATTGTACATAGACAACAATCACAAGTTGATGCCAAAACAAAAATTCCTGTTCCACGTGGTGTTCAACCTTGACGAATCATTGTTCCAGACCAAATTTTCTCAGGCAGAAAGATATGAACTGAACATGCTGGTCAAGAGTGCTGATTTGCCTAAGTACGGTCTGAACCTTGAGGAAAAAATACAGTACAACAAAAAGATGTACGCGGCTACCAGAATCCAATACGAACCGGTAAACATAACATTCCATGATGATCATGCAGACACAGTCAACGCATTCTGGAAGAAATACTACGAATACAATATAGCAGACTCTGTTGGAATGAACAGTGATCTAACAATTTCAAACACAAAGGATGATTACTATGATGGCATAGACCAAAAAAAAATAACAAAGTTTGGTCTAGACACGCCAAAAGAAAGACAGAAGCCTTACTTAAAGAGTATTGAATTATTTGTATTACATAAACAGCGTTTCACATCAATGACTTTGGTCAATCCTGTTATAGGATCATTCTCACATGACAACCTCGACCAGGCGGATGGTGCAGGCGTAATGAACAACACGATGCAGATATTTTATGAAACAGTAATCTACAAATCAGGTATAGTGAACAAGAACAACGTGCCTGGCTTTGCAACAATACACTACGACAATGAACCTAGTCCGCTTACAATTTTAGGTGGAGGCACTAATAGTATTTTTGGCCCAGGTGGTGTGGTAGATGGAGTTGGCTCTGTAATAAGAAACGTGCAGTCAGGTAATATACTTGGTGCAATACTTTCAGCTTCTAACACGTACAACAACGCTAAGAAAATTAAGAAGCGAGATGTCAAAGAAGAGCTCAAAGGCATAGCCAAGGATGGTGTTTTAGAAGTAGGCAAACAGGCAGGTACTATAACTAATCCTGTCGCACAATTTTCTGTAGGTGCGGCGGTGTTGGCCGGTGCCGCGGTAGTAGCCACGGCAAAAGGAACGGCAGATAATCAAAATCAAGCAAACAACACAGTGATAACAAATCCAGTGCAAGACACAGTGTTGTATCTCACAGCAGATGAGGCATTTAATCTAGTTTCAAACGATTCGGCGGTCAGAGACGAGATTGCCTCAGGACTGTACTACAAAGACATAGGTTCTCGTAAGGGACTGACAGTGGCTGAATCAGATGTAGAGTACACTGGTTCGTCCGACAACGTACAAACTGTGTACACAAGCAAAGTAATCACCGACATCAGAAAGTTAGTGACAGAAGGGTATATAAAGATCGATAGGCAAACACTAGACGTTGAAGTAGCAACAGAGAAGGCATCATTGTAATGGCTGAATTTTACACAAACTTACCACCCAAACAGAAAGACGAGTTAGATAAAACTATTGAGAAACTGACAACGACTGCATATCAAGACGTCTATCAATTCAATGTAGGCGAGTATGACAGCACTATTGCATTTTTCGTTCAGCGTGGCTTTAGCAGGACGTCAGCGGAGACAACGGCCTATGCTATTCTTTCCCAGGCCAAGATTGACAACATCAAACCACAACAGATCCTAGACCAGTTGACATATGCCAACCCGGCACTTTTGTCTGAATTGATCACAATTATTTTAAACGCCAACAGATACAAGTCTAGCAGGTTGGGTGTTAGAAAAACACTAACAGTCAAAGAAACGGTATCTAGAAACATCATAGACTAATGTTACCTAGATTTGCAAGGGGCAAATTTATTCCCAAAAATCAAGAGAAGTACGTGGGAACCAAGACACCAACCTACAGATCAAGTTGGGAACATTCATTTATGAGACTATGCGACGAACATCCTAATGTGTACCAGTGGGCGTCGGAATCGATAAAGGTACCTTACAGACATCCTTTCACAGGCAAGTACACTGTGTATGTGCCTGACTTCTTTATAGTGTATCAAGACAAGCAAGGAAAAAAACATGCAGAGATGGTTGAGATAAAACCAATGAGCCAGACGTCTATGGAAGCGGCGGGCAAGAGCCAGGCAAAGAAAAAACAAGTAGTGATAAACATGGCAAAGTGGGAGGCGGCAAGTGCATACGCCAAACAGAGAAAGATAAGGTTCCGTGTGGTGTCAGAAGAACAGTTGTTCCACAACGGAAAACGTAAGTAAATACGATCATGACAAAGAAATTAGAGGACATCCTTAATTTACCAAATGTAAAAGAAGCATTCAAAGAGGTAGATAAAAAAGAAAAAAATAAAAAGTTAAAGGAAGCAGGACAAGAAAATCCTAGTACCAAAAACCTAGATCCACAGACACAAAAAAACCTACAAAAGAGCTATGCGGAATTTGATAAAATTGCGGCCGCTCTGCCACAAGTTAAAGGGCTAGGTGAGCTGTCAGACCTAGAGCTTGATAAACTTGCTATAGAGGCCGAGGAAAGTTACAAGAACCTAATGGATCTAGGAATGAATGTTGACTCACGTTATTCAGGGCGTATATTTGAAGTTGCCGGCAATTTTCTAAGGAATGCCATTGATGCTAAGGGCTCAAAAATAGATAAAAAGCTCAAAATGGTGGAACTACAACTAAAGAAGATGAAACTAGATAAAGATGGTGATAAAGACGGTGGCCCTATAGAAGAAAGCGATGGATTTGTTATATCTGATCGTAATGAATTAATGAAGAAACTACTTAAAAAAGACTAAATATTGCATATGAGCACGTTTAAAGACCACCTAACAGAATCAGTAAAGTCATATGACTACAAAATTAAGGTTGCTGGTGAGTTAGATAAAAATTTCGCATCAAGCCTAGAATCTGCATTAGCAAAGTTTGATGTTGCTAAAATGTCAGCAGGTAAGAAAACACCTATAATGACACTGCCACTTGATTTTCCTGCCTTAAGCAATGAACAGGTTACTATTTTTGACGTGACGACAAATTATCCTGAGTCAACAAGGACCATGCATGAGTATCTTTCAGACTTATTGAGGATACCGGCAACACACATAGTTGTTAGAAAACCAGGTGAGCCTACAGAGGAATACCAGGACGAGATGCAGGTAGCTAAAAAATCAGAATTCGCAAACAAATTAGCCAGCGTGGAAACTAAATTCCAAGAACACCCAGTCAAAGGCGAAGAGCATTATGGCGACAAACATAACATGAGCCTATTGAAGGAGTTGTTAAAAGACAGGGAACCAAATCCAGTAGAGGCTCCAAAAGAAAAAGAAAATACAATGCCCAACGAAGACGACAAAACAGCTAAATCACCAATCAACACTGGACCTGGACCAGTCAAAGGAAATCCACACCCAGCAACACTGCAAGGTTTCAAACAATAAAGGATAAAAGTTATGGAAATGATCGACGTACTAAAAAAATTACAAGAAATTGCAGAGACGAAACCAGAATTGGTTAAAGATGCTGTGGACAACGTGCAGAGAACAAATCCAACTGAAGCGATGAATCCAAAACAACAAGCGGCGATTGCCATTGCTAAAAAAGAAAAAATGAAAGAAGGTGGTATGAAAGACTACCTACATGATGAAGCAGAAAAACTTTCGAGAGAAGAATTTATAAAGAAACATGGTGAAAGCCTAAAAGGATTTTACGATGCAATCAATGGTCCTGAAAATGGAGACGACAGTATTGCAGGAGAGGGAAAAATGATGAAGAAAGAAGAAGTAAAAGAAGATATGCATATTACAACTGATTCTCCACAAGAAGCAAGTATGTTAATGCAAATTTTAAAAATGGCAGGATTACAACCTGTTGATGCTAAGATGATGGGTATGGAACCTAAGCATGACATGGAACCTAAGCATGACATGGATCATGATGACGCAATGGGCACAATGCAAATGGCTAAAATGAGAGACATGATGACTGCTCCAGAAGAAGAAAAAGCGGCAGAAACATTTGCAAACGAACCAGAAGAAAAAGTTCAAGACGTAGATAGTTTGGTTAACAAACATTCAGGTGGTTTGAATAGACAGAAAAGTTCTTTCTCAAGAGCAGAGCCGGGCGACAATCCCATGACTGCAGAAGACAAGATCACTGAAGAAGAACTAGCCAACAGTCTAAGATCACAGTATGAAAGCTTCAAAGAAACATATCAGAAAGCGGCTGAAACAAAAGCAAAACCAGACTTCTTAGATATGGACAAAGACGGAAACAAGACAGAGCCAATGAAAAAAGCCGTCAAAGACAAAGAAGAAAAAGAAGCAAAGTAATACTTTTCTAAGCAATATCACAGCCTTAAATACTACACTATGGCGTATGTATCATTAGATAGCGACCAAATTAAAAAGGCGCATAAGAAACACAAATACACAAAAGAGCAAGTTGAACAACTTGAAAAGTGTATGGATCCAAAGACAGGTCCACTGTTTTTCATGAAACAGTTCATGAAAATACAACATCCTACCAAAGGCGAAATGAAGTTCCAACCATTCCCTTATCAGGAAAGATTGGTAGAGGCGTACAATAATCATAGATTTTCAATATCAATGCTACCACGACAGACAGGGAAGACAACCTGTGCTTCAGGATATCTAATTTGGTATGCAATGTTTAGACCAGATTCACAAATACTAATTGCGGCACACAAATACGCTGGTGCCTCTGACATTATGTCCAGAGTGCGTTACGCTTATGAGATGTTGCCGAGTTGGATCAAAGCAGGCGTGACTCAATACAATAGGAACAGCATAGAATTTGACAACGGATCAAAGATTATGGCAACCACCACAACGGAAAACACAGGTAGGGGTATGTCACTAACCTTAATATACTGTGATGAGTTTGCGTTCGTGCAACCACCAGAGAAGGCAAAGGAGTTTTGGACATCACTATCTCCGACCTTGTCAACTGGAGGTAAATGCTTAATCACTTCTACACCAAACAGTGACGAAGACCAGTTTGCGATGATATGGAAAGAAGCAAACAAAAGATTTGACGAATACGGAAATGACAAAATAATCGGGACTAATGGCTTTTATGCCATGAAGGCACACTGGAATGAACACCCAGACAGAGATGAAGCATGGGCAGAGGCAGAAAAATCAAGGATAGGTGAAGAAAGATTTAGAAGGGAACACGAGTGCGAATTCTTGATCTTTGACGAGACATTGATCTCCAGTTTAGTCCTAGCAGACATGGAGGGAGTACCACCTATCGAAACGACAGGACGGGTGCGTTGGTTCAAGCGTCCAACTCCTGGACACACTTACATGGTATCATTAGATCCCAGCATGGGTACAGGAGGAGACTTTGCGGCCATCCAAGTCTTTGAATTACCTACATTTGAACAAGTTGGCGAATGGCAACACAACCAAACACCGATGAACCAACAGGTAAGAATCCTGCAAGGGATCACCAAACACATACACGACACAATAATGGAGAAAGATGCCACAGCATCTCCTCAAATATTTTATAGTATGGAAAACAACTCAATAGGAGAAGCGGCACTGATGAGGGTAATGGACATAGGTGAAGAAAATATTATGGGAATGTTTCTGTCAGAACCTATAAGGAAAGGACACAGACGTAAGTTCAGAAGGGGATTCAACACCACAGCCAAACACAAGATCGATGCCTGTACTAAATTCAAAGAACTTGTTGAGAACGACAAAATGAAGATAAATTCAAAACTTCTAATATCTGAGATGAAGGACTTTGTTGCTTCAGGAATGAGCTATAGTGCGAAGCCAGGACAACATGACGAC
>Ga0181406_1001102_pt1 | contig 10037 bp, 7 predicted proteins | sample 29SPOviralmetaG_FD_130135 | JGI IMG/M metagenome (GOLD analysis project Ga0181406, IMG submission 130135) | Marine viral communities from the oligotrophic San Pedro Time Series (SPOT) site, San Pedro Channel, CA, USA - 29 SPOT_SRF_2011-12-20 | ecosystem: Environmental > Aquatic > Marine > Strait... | reverse complement strand
TGGTCGTCCATAAATCTTTCTCATTCATATATTTAAAGGGGCAACGGCGGTCGCCCCTTGTATAAAGTTTTTTAGTACGGTGCTTTTTCACCGTTGTCAACACTCTCATCTTCGTGCTTAACTTTTATTTCGCCTTTAGCAACGCTATCAGCAAAAGCTTTTGCAGCTTGATAAGTATCAACATCCTCGACAGGACCTACTCTCGTAATATCCCAACCAAACCACTCACCTAAATTATTAGACTCAGCTAATGTTTTAAGTGTGTAGACATGCGAGTATGAAGGAGGTGTAAACAATCCGTTCGCACCCTTCAATTTAAGCCCCAACATAAGAGAATTCCATCTTTTGGATTTCTTACGTTGGGTGCTTTTCATTGCAATCAGGACTTGGGAGGAAGTTCCGTCCTTGCCAATGACCAGGCAATAATGATTCGCAGTATCTTCGATATAGTTACCATTAGATAACCTATCTTTTCGCTGCTCATCTCTTGTTGTTTTTGAAAGTATATCACTCTCTGCAGGATAGATATTAACAGGAGCACCACTGCCCTCGCCTCTATCTGTCCATTCAATATATTGACGTTGGTAGGCGCAAGGTATTACACTTACTCCTGCCTCTCCGTCGTATATTTCTTTTGTAAGCGTGTTGTAGATCATTCCACTCTCCGCTCCCTCTATATATAGAGGATCTCTTTTCTTGATCTGTGGTGACGTATCACTCAGTATACGAAGAAAAGGAATTGCAAGATCGTCCATTCCCAGATTGCCTAATCCTTTGTTAGCATCTTGTTCGAACATGCTAGGATCAAAAGCAACTACGTTTGTTTCGTCTTTTTTCTTTATAGCGTTTGCCATGTTTACTCCTTATTTTTTATTTTGTCGGCTGATCTTTGTTGTTTGACCAAAGTGCAGAAAAAACAACTCTTCTGGCAAACTTTTGCCCTCTTCATGCCACTTTTTAATAGTGGCTTTCAGTGTACCAGCGTGCACTGAAGCTTTTACTTCAGGTATGAGACCCATCTCTTTGATGGTTTCTTGCAAATGTGTTGCCATATTGCTCTCACCCTTACCGAAACTTATACCGACACTATTCTTAATAATGTCGCCTAAACCATTGTCTTCTAGCCATTTGTAACAAGCGGCTTGTCTTTTTAAATCTACTTTTGGTATGGATACCTTAATATCACTAACTACTTCTACTTTAGAACCATCATACATTTCTGTTGATGTCATACCTAGCTCTGCCATTTTCTCTGGTATTGTTTCACCAGATAATTTGCGTAAGTGTTCTTTATAACCTTTTAATTGTTCTTCTGTGTCTTCTATGACACTCTCTAAACGTAACTGTTCTCTTAGTAATTCTGCAACAGATTCTAAACCTGTCTGTTCTAAGTTAGCTACTGCGTCGCCTTCAAAGTTTATCTTGCTCATCTATTTCGCCTTTCTCATTGATATTAATACTAACAGAATAATACTTCTTCTGTATCTTATCCCATTTTAGTATTTTAAATCTACCTCTATTCATATCAGAAGCTATACAACATGCAATACCCATTGCTGCTGGATCGCCCATCATTAAAAGATAGTCATTATCATCGAAATCTTTGAGTTTTCTGCGAAGTTTTTTTATGGCAGGCTGTGGACTAAACATAATTTGTTGACCACTTTCAAACAATAAAACAATATCTCCATACTCTTGTGCGCTTAACACATTAATATATGGATTCTCCTGTACTAAAAATACAGTAGGCTTTTTATCCTGTTTTTCTTTTTTAAATTCCATCTTTCTAATTTCTCCTTTATCTCTTGTAATTTATATAAGCAAGTATTATATTGCTCTTTTAGAAAGTTATTATGGATTATAGATTTAAAACGACGCCTTTTCAACATCAATTAGATGCATTGTCAGCTAGTTGGAACAAAGAAGTGTGGGCATTATTTATGGAAATGGGTACTGGTAAGACTAAAGTATGCATTGATAACATCGCTATTTTGTTTGATAAAGGCAAGATAAACTCAGCTTTGATCATTGTACCTAATGGTATTAAACGTAACTGGCGTAATGAATTAAAAATACATTTAGCCGATCATATAAATTACCGAGTAGCTGTGTGGTCAGCCTCTCCAAAGAAAGAAGAGAAGACAGAGCTTGAGCAGTTGTCCGTGATCACTGATGACCTAACCGTTTTTATTATGAACATCGAAGCATTGTCAACTAAACGTGGTTATGACTTTGCGTATAAATTTTTATTAAAGAATCAAACATTAGTTTGTGTTGATGAGTCAACTACAATAAAAAATCATTCGGCAGCACGTACAAAAAACATTTTAAAATTAGCAAAGCATGCAAAGTATAGACGCATCATGACAGGTTCACCTGTTACGAAGTCACCACTTGATTTGTTTTCGCAAGTTCAGTTCCTTGATCCGTGGTTGTTGGACCAACAATCGTATTATAGTTTTCGTGCAAGGTATGCTGTTATCGTTCAACGTAGTGTCGGTACGCATTCTTTTCAGCACATTGTCAAATATCAACGATTAGACGAATTACAGGAAAAAATACAAAATTTTTCGACGCGTGTCTTAAAAAGTGACTGTTTAGACCTACCTGAGAAGGTTTATACGAAGCGGTCTGTGTCATTGACCAGCGAACAGGTAAAAGCTTACACAGAGATGAAAAAAGCGGCAATAACGTTCTTTGAGGAAAATGTGATGACGGCAGCCTCTGTTTTGACACAAATGATACGATTACATCAAATTATTTGTGGTCATGTTAAAACTGATGACGGAGAAGTCAAATCTATTAAAAGTAATCGCGTAAAAGAATTATTAGAAGTGTTAGAAGAAACAAATGGTAAGGTTATTATCTGGGCCGTGTACCGTTATGACATACAACAGATAGAAAAAACGTTAGGAGAGAAGTATGGTAAGGAAAGTGTTGCAACATATTACGGGGATACAAAAGACAGTATACGTCAGTCTATTGTTGATAGGTTTATGGATGCTGATGATGATCTACGATTTTTTGTCGGAAATCCCAAGACAGGAGGCTATGGTCTCACTCTTACTTCTAGTCACACTGTTGTGTACTATTCTAATGATTACTCATTAGAAGTAAGGTTACAATCAGAAGACCGAGCGCATAGAATAGGACAAACCAATAAAGTGACATATGTAGATTTAATGGCGGATCATACTATAGATGAAAAAATTGTAAAAGCTTTAAATGCTAAAATAGATCTTGCTAGTCAAGTTATGGGAGAAGATCCTAAAAAAATTCTATTCGGCTAATGCTCGTTCGAGCAATACTTCGAGTCTTATTACTCTTTCTTTTATTTCTGGGATGTCTGATAATATTATCGCTTCTAGTTGTACTTGTTTCGATTCAACTGCTTGTAGTCTTGTTGACATCATTCCGTAGGTTGCACCTGCAGTTATTAAAATTAACCCGACCCAGATAATGTTTTTAAGACTATTATCCATTAGAAACCACTATTAAAATTTGGTGCCATTGGTTCAACAATACCTCCTGTATTGTATCCCATCATACCAGGAGACATTTTTTCAAACTGTAAATTTTTCATAATACGATCGTCAATGTTATCGCTTGCAGACAATGACTCTGTGTTTAAATTTTGATTAGGAAAAGAACTCATGTAACCACCATTAGCTTTGTAATCTAATGCTGTTCCACCTTGCATGTGAAAGTTTCCAGGTTGATTAGGGTCTATACTTTTTAGTACTTCTAATGCTTGTCTAGCTTCAGGTGTATTACCTTCGGCAAACTGACCACCACCATACATATTTAATCCTGTGTCAAAAGGAGTAATGCTTTCTCTTTCTCTTAATGTTTCAATACCTGAAGGGCTAAGTTGTTCGTCAAAACTAAACGATTGATTTCTACCGTCTACTTCAATATCATATTGAAAACCTGCTTCTAATTTTTTTCTGTGTCGTTTAATTTCTGGTAATGTTAATGGCATCTCCATTGTTTCTGACTCAGCAAACACGCCGTCAGCAGCATGAATAATACCGCCTTTATTCATTTTTTCAGCATGAATGTCTAATTCGCCAGGGGTATTTTGTGTTAGAAAACTAAATTCGTCTTCGTTTGCAGCTTCGTCAGGACCTTGAAGTGCAAATTCTTTTATTGCTTCAAAACCTTCTATCGCTTTATCTTTTCCTGTATTATACAGACTCTCTACTCCTCGTGAAACCATTCCTAAACCTGGTGCTAGTTTAGCAAAGTTTCTAACTGTTTGACCACTATTAAAAGGTCTAGCAGCATCATAAGCGTCTGCATCTTGTTCTCTTAAAGTTTGATTAAATTTATAATAATCATCACTTGATAATCCTTGTCTTGCTAAATCAGTATTTATTCCTTCTATTAAATTTTGCCTGTAATTCGGTTTTATTTGCGTTGTAGACATTCCCATTGGAGAACTGGTTAAACTTTTTCTATACCTATCTGCTGCTTCGTTACCTATTCCTGTATCATAAAAACTATCGTTATCAGCTCCCATGTTTCCACCACGGGTAACAGAAACGCCATCTAAATAATCTTGTAATTGTCTTCCTTGAGTAGTGTTTCTAAAACCTTCTCCGTATTTTGCAGTTAAACGATCTAATTGTGTTCGTTGTTTAGATTGATTTTCAGGAACGTTTCCTGATTCTTTCCAAGATTTTGCAGTTTGTGCATCTTTATTTCCAGTGTTATCACCACCCATAATCGTAGATTTAATTCTACTAAAAAAACTTTTTTTCTTTTTCTTTTTTGCCACTATAAAACTTTTCTTTTAATATTTGCTATTCCACCATCTTTAAATCTTCGTGTTCCGCGAGCCGCGATCGCTGCATCAAGATTACCTGAAGCAAGAGCTTGTCTCTGTGCATCATTTAATCGATTAGTATTGGCCTGATTAAACAAGCCACCTATTATATTTTTACCTTTGTTAAAACCTTGTTTAGCTAACGTGCTAGGTAGATAAGGATTAATTGCACTGTTCTGCATAGCCTGTGTATTAGCAATTTGATTAGGTGTATTACCTGTCATAAAATTAAATGCCTTGCCCATACCTTGTAAAAAAGGATTAGGTTTGTTTGTTGGTGTATATACTTCTCTTGTGCTTCCCACTCTACCAGCTCTTTGAGGTATTCTTTTTTCTGTAACTATGCCTGTTTGACCTTGTAATCCACCTTGCATACTTGCTAAATTATCTTTTGCTACTTGAGTTTTAGCGTAATCACTAACAAGATTACCATCAGAACCAAATACATCTGTTGCTAGTTTTTTAGTTGGATCAATATTTTTTAACATTTGTTGTTGTTCATCAAACTGTGTACCTCCCTGACCTCCACCTTTTGATTCTGTCACTACTTGTCCTGTTTTAGGATCAATACCTAATTTTACTGTAGCAGCATGCGCTTTGTTTTGTAGTAAGTTAGTATTGTGAACAAAATAATCTAATACTTCAGGCACGGTTAACGCATCTAATTTTTTACCGTAGTATTCTTCTACACCAAGTATTTTTTTCTTTGCGTCTCTTCGTGCGCCTTCTCCTTCAGGAGCATTTCTTACAATATATCTGTCCTCTGTGCCACCTACCATAATAGGAGACGTTGACACTTGACCTTTAGTGCTATCAAATCCTACTTCATCATCTATTAATCTAACTACTTCAAAGATTGCATTACGACGAAGAGCAGGACTAACACTATCATCTAAACCTGTCATTAAATTTTTAAAAGCTTTAGGGCTAGTTAGGTACTTAGACATTCCTCTTGCCAGTAATACGGTGCCGAGAGCACTGATTGGATTAGCAATACCCATACCAAACGTAAATGCACCAGCAGCAGCTTTAGCACCACCAAGTACACCACGACGTTGTACAAATGAAGATACATCTGCAACATCAAAACTTTGTGTTCTTTCAGCTAATGTCAACAAGTCATCAATTTTTTTGTATGCTTCCTTACCTTCTGGACCCATTAATTTAAACATGTTCTCCATAGCAAGAGAAGTAGACCTAGCTTCCATACCTCCCATTACAGGAATATTTTTTGTTAAACCAAGAGCTGCTCGTAAACCTTCTACGTCAATAATAGGTATACCTGCAGAAACACCTGGTTGTGCTTCAAACGCAGCACCTGCCACACCAGTCATTCTTTTCTTTGTTGTAACATCACCAACTGCTTGCTCAACCATATTTACATTTCTTTGTTGAATAGTCGGTACGTTGTATACTGTAGTATATTTAGAAATTTGTTTATCTAACCAACCTCTTGATAATTTTTTAAATGTCTCTGGTCCAAACTGTCTAACCATTTCTTCTTGTGCTTTAAGACTTGTTTGAATAACATCACTGTCCATAATAAAATCAAACATTTCATCAATTTGTATTTCGCCAGGAGATTTTGGAGCGCCTGGTTGAAAAAATCTTGAGTCAACCTTAGTTTCTATTTCTTTACCTACTCTTGTTGTACCTGCTCCTTCATAAATAGAAGCAAAATCATCTTTGTTAGAAAAGAAAAAATTGTTTGCTGACTTTAATCTTTCTTTACCTACCTCTGCTAGTATCTGATTTTTACCTGACATAGCTTTCCAGTTCATTGTATCATCTAAATCTGTTCGTAAGTTTTTAGAAGCACTAGATAACATCTTACTTACAGCATCTTGTGATCCTTGTGTAACACCACCCGTAGCCGTATTAAGTTTATTTATTTTACTATTAATCATAAACTGTAGTTCTCTAAAGTCAGTAGCAGTTAAATAATCTGGAAGTTGTCCTAGTACTTTAATAGCAGACATTGCTGTATCTGCATCATCTACACCAAATTGATCAAACGCTTCTTTTACAGAACGTACATAACGACCATCATCTAATGACACTGATTCTTGAAGAGGAACGCCTGTTCTTTTTTGACCTGTAATAGATGAAATATAATCTTTTAGTCTTGATGTTGGAATAAAAGGTTCTGTGATCTGTTCTGCAATATCATCATACGCTTCATAGTAAATAGCTTTAGCACCTGAAAAGTTTTCAAAATTCTTTTTAAAAGCATTGTATGATTCTTCACTTAATCCTTGCACAGTATCTAACGTTTTTTGATAAGGAGCTAATTCTAAAAATGTTTTTTCTAATTCTCTGTTAATTGCCATTTTAGATGCATCTTGCGATTGACGAAGTGGTCCACCAACAAATGGGAAAATACCAATAATTCTTGCGTAGCCTTTAACAGCTTCACTCGGTGTTGCTGCAATAATAGACATAGGCACGTTATATTGTTCTGCTAATTCTCCTATTTTTTGTGCGTCTCTTGCGCCTTCTCTTCCAAACCCTGTTCCTTTTTTTACAAAGTTTTTCCATAGTTTACCACCCATGCCAATACCCGCAGCTGCTCCACCTGAAAATAACGCTTCGTATTGCGCAGTTTGTAAAGCTGCTAAAACATCTTCTGTAACAGAAGGTTGCATTGGTATTTTATTTCCTTGTTTATCTAATTTAAATTCACCGTTTTCTTTTGTTTCAAACGCTACAGGGTTAGCATCACGATACATTCTGTTTAACCAACTATAAGTCATGTCATAACCTGCACTAGCCACACCACTAACACCACCTATTGTAGCTGTAGTTCCTATTGCACCTGAGCCTTGAACTTTATTTAATCCATCTATAACTTTTTTACCTAAGAAGTTTTGGTATGCTGGATGCCATATGTTACTTACACCTGATTTTTTTAAAGCTAACATTAAACCTATGTCAGCAGCAATAATAGTTGACATTCTTCCCATTTGTTGAGGGTCCGTGGGTAGTCGTCTTTTAGCAAATGTAATTGCATCTTGTATAATGTTGTCAACGTTTTGAGGTAATCCTCCTTCTGTATCTCCTGCAATCCAGTTTTGTACAGATATCGCTGTATTAATAGGAAGCATTGCTATATTTTTTAAAGGTTCTTCTACCATTGTTGTTTTGTATGGTGTTTGTTGTCCTTCAAATTTTGTTAAAGCAGATTTAGTTCCAATCGGATCTTCATACATTCTTTCCGTTGTCTCCATAACTTTTTTAATTTCCGCTTCTGCTTGAGCAGACGGTCCACCACCTGCGTGTGTGCTTAAAAATTCCATGGCACCTGTTGGAAAAGCTCCAGTGTTTTGTTGCATTTTATTTCCACGTTTAAATATTTCTGACAAAACCATTTGTTTTTCAGCTTCATTACGAGGGAAGTCAGAATTTTTTATGTTGTATTTTCTACCATCAGAACCTGTAATGACATCTTCAATCGTGAAGTCAAAAGGTTCTTTAAAACCTAAACCTTGTGTAAACTCTTCGTTTAATCTAAATTTAACTTCAGCCATTAGCCACCTTCCTCTGTCACTATTGATCCTGAAATACCCATACCAGAATCATATTCTTCAAAACTACTTGATGTCATAATAGATGTATCATCAAACGCTCTGTATCTTGTTCTGTTTTGATAAGACTCAGGTAGATAATCATTTACCCACGGTTCAAAATATGACGGCATATAATTTCCTCTGTCAATCCAATCTTTAGCCCATCCAATAAAAGGATCTCTTCCTGACTTATCTTGTTCATTAAAATATCCTTGTCGTAATTTAGATATTTCATCACGTAGATATGTTTGCAGTTCTACTTGTACAACTTCTAATGACGCATCAATACCTCTATCCGATTTACCATATAAGTTTAATGTTAAGGACGCACGTTCAATGTCATCTTTGTTTAATCTTCCTGATGCTTTACGAGAACGAGCTAACGCATAAATTAAAGACTGCGCTCTAACTTGCATTTTATCAATTGCAGGATCATAAAAGTCTTTTGTAAATACACCATCTAAATCAGTAACAGGAACACTGTCCCCATCACCTAAGACAACAAACTTTTCTCCTGCAGCTTTAGCAGCTATGTAAGCATCGTAATCATTTGTCATCATGATTGTTCCTTGATTAGTTGCCGCCATCAATCCTTTTTTCTGAGCATCACTTAAAATACTTGTTACTATAGGATTACCATTTTCATCTTGTGATTCCATGGTTGCAAATTTATTTGCTTCACTTCCTTCGGGACCACCTAATAAATCAGTTACATAATATCTCTCTTGTCCACCATTCCAATATTCTGCACTATTAGGGTTTTTACTAGCACTCTTTGAAGCATCTCCTGTAATCATTTGCCATACAGTTTGTGCATTTCTCCAAGTATTTTGGAAAACACTTCTTGCTCCCCCTGCCCAACCAACTCTTGTGCCATCAGTAAATATGTCTTGTCTCATTATACCTAATCCATTTAACACTGCTGATGTTTGGTTAAGTGTATCTTGTGTTTCAAAAAATTTATTTAAATCTTTTACACCACCTTTTAAACCTTCAGCACCAGGCATCATACCACCCGATGAGAATGTTATACCGCCACCGTCTACTGACATATCTGCGTATAAATCAGCATTAACTAAAATCGGTTGTCCGTTAGCATCAACTAACCCAGGGTGTATTTTAGGATCTGCAAAGACAAATACTTCTCCGTTGCTTTTTCTTACTCCTACACGAGGCATTGTTACTTGCCCTGTTTTTTTAGAAATAAATTGTGTTACACCTGTGTCAGCGTCAGGATATTTTTCACCAACATATGTTTGGAATATGTCAAAGTTTGATTGAATGTTATTAGCTAATCGCTCATTGTATACTTTTCTGTCATTAGCAGCATTAGCATTAATCATGTCATCATATTCACCTGCAATAGTAAAACCTGTTTTCATTACATCCCATTCAAGAGTTGCTGCTTCTGCCGCATTATTTTGCGCTGCTTCTAATAATGTTTTACCTTCTTCTCTTTTAAGAGTTGCCAGTGCTACTCTTTTATCTTTTGCATTAGCTTTTTTTTGCGCATTAATTGCACCTAAGTTTTTAATTAAGTTTTGTCCTGCCTCAGATAAAATAGGAAGCGCTCTACCATTCCATGATCTACCACCTGCAAGTTCTAAACCAAATTGTGCTAGTGCAAGTTTTTTTTCAAAAGA
>Ga0181406_1001095_pt1 | contig 10057 bp, 4 predicted proteins | sample 29SPOviralmetaG_FD_130135 | JGI IMG/M metagenome (GOLD analysis project Ga0181406, IMG submission 130135) | Marine viral communities from the oligotrophic San Pedro Time Series (SPOT) site, San Pedro Channel, CA, USA - 29 SPOT_SRF_2011-12-20 | ecosystem: Environmental > Aquatic > Marine > Strait... | reverse complement strand
TTGGTCTGACACATCTACAGAATTGATCTCCAAAATATCAATGTATATTTGATTTACATTACTCGCACTAGAATTATTGAATCGAAATACTCCTTGACCTGGATCTCCATTAGTTGTAACACTAGAAAAACGATATCTTAACCCTGCCTTTGCTCCCTGATTACCTATATCACCTTTATCTCCTTTTGTACCCTCACCCTTTTCTCCTTTAATTCCTTTCTCTCCAAATCCTTTTTCTCCATCATTTCCTTTATCTCCTAAACTTCCCTTTTCTCCCTTTTCTCCTTTCTCACCTTTTTGTCCTTCAATACCTTTTTCCCCCTTATTACCCTGTGCTTCTACATCACCTTTTTCTCCCTTTTGACCCTCTGGTCCTCTTCCACCAGCATTTGCCATTACCCATTGTGAAGAGTCAGGATCATCATATCGAACAAATAAATCTCCCGTATCACTTTCCCACCACAATTCACCATTTTTTGCACTTGTGGGAGGTTCATTCCCGACAGTTACAGGTATCACAGTTACAGTCGCAGCAATACCAGGATGACCTGAAGGACTTTGTACAGATACATTTGCAGTTACAGCAGCACCGACAAAATTTAATTGAGTAATACTACTCGCAGTACTTACTTGTACTCCTTCATCAAATATAGTAATTGCACCAGGTATTAGACCACCACCTACAGGAACCCAAAATCTTTGACCTGGATAACCTGGTATAGCGATCAATTGATATTGTCCACCTGGTGGAGGAGTTGGTCCAGCAAGAGGATCTGATAAATTTGGCTCTGCTTGTTCTAGATTAAGATACTTATAACGATCATCTTTAAGTTGATCTTGAGGGGTTCTCTTAACTCTACCACTTAAATATTTTACCATAATTATGCAGTGCTATTTTCTAATATACTTGCAATTAATTCCATTTCTAATGGTGCAAAATAACCACCAGAATAACTTTCACCAACACTAACTACAAAAGTATTAGCAGTATTATATCCACCTGCTGCTCCCTGAGTCACAGTAAGTTCGGCATCAGATGCTGGATCTGTGACACGAGGGTATGAATGTTCTGTTTCTCTATTATCCATTGAACAAGAGAATATAATTCCATTGTCTATGATTCTTATTGTATCACCATTAGAAAGACCATGATTAAGTGTGGTTTTTACAAGAAGTTCTCCAGCTTCTAAATTATACCCTCCAACCTCTTGCCTGTCAGGGATTCTAGTAGAACCTCCACCATAGTATACAGCATTATTAACATTATATCTTGTGTTAACTTTAAAAATATTATTTGCTAATGAATTTGCTTGATTATAAGTATGAGTCGATGTATCTGATGAAGTTCCAATAAAAACAATAACACGATTAATGTTAGGAACTGATGCCCTTAATATTTTACCGTAAGCATAATCTGGTTTTCCAACATTTTGATTCTCACCTGAATTTCTTGGATATTTTTTAACAGCACTATTACCATCAAGTTGACAAGTAAATGCAAATCCCTCTTTTTCAAGTCTTACAGAATCACCATCAGTAAATCCGTGTGATGGTAAACAAACACTTAAATTACCAGTACTAGGATCATATGTAGTTCCTTCTGGTGCTGCAATTGTGATAGTTGGTGCAGATGTATAACCACTTCCACCACTTACACTTATCTGTGTAATCACTTCATTTACGATAGTCACAGTTGCAGTACCACTACTTCCTCCACCACCTGATATAGTTACTGTTGGTGAAGAAACATATCCTATACCAGCATCTATTATGGTTAGATTACCAGTTAATGCACCAGCACTTATATTAGATAATGATGCATTTGCTGACGCAGTATTTCCCGTTGATGAACTTTTCTTACTATATCCTGTAGGAGATCCTGATGATGATACAACTTCAATCGCAAGAGGTTTTGATCTCTCATAATAATGCACTGCTGAATTATAAAAATGTGCATACTTATCAGTAGTATTTTGCACTCCAAGTGGAGTTGAGCTACCAATGTGAGAGGTGAATGTTTTAGATGTACCAACAAATCCTTCAATTGATTCAACTGTATATGATTGTGGTGGATCTGGAAATACGTTTGTTGTGATACCAGTTTGACCTGGCTTACATGTCATCGCAATACCTGCAAGAGTGATCGGATCACCTGCTTTGAATGGGTGAGGTTCTTTCGTGTTTATAGTGACGATACCTGATGGTTCATCATAATCTACAAAGGTTATAATACCAACTTGTTGTTGTGTACCTTCAATGAATATCTTATCTACAATTAAAGGAGTTTTTTCTAATACTAATCTACCATCTACAAGTATAGCAGCATCATTAGGTGGAATCTCAACATTTTTTATAACTCTAACTTCTCTTTTATTACCCGTGCTTCTTTGTGTTCTCTGTTGAGTAAATGTAACTTTGGGAAATGTAGCAGCAACACCAACATTAGCAACCTGAAGAAATAATAACAACGCAGAAGTTCCTGTTGGTACTTCATAAAGTTTTTGTTTACCAACTGAAACAGGAACTGCTACTGATATAAATTTATTGACTGGTGCTATCGCCATTTTAGTTTAATGCTAATATTAGAGGAGTAAGTTGTGCTTGAATCGCTCTATTGAAATCTCTTCCACGAATCGTTGAAGTTGTTTGATCTATAGTAAGTCCATCACCAATACGGAAATTTCCTTTTTGGTCTGTGCTTGTAAACGGAACTTGACCCCCGTTAATCGCAACCACTTCATTCTCAGGTATGGGTTGTCCAGCCTGGAATGGGTTAGCTGTATTTATGTCAGTACCTGCACCGATATATTCAAATGAATGTGAACTGGTAATGATGCGACTCAATCTTACAAATTCAATAACCACACCTGAAGCAATTGGATAAGGAATAAACTCATTAAAAACTACAGTTGACAAACCAACTACTGCTGATGTTTCAGTTGCTTCACTTACAGTAAACAAGATTGGATCCATATCAACCTCAAGTTGTGCAATGCCTTCTCCAGAAATAGAGACCACTAAATCCTGATCTGGTAAAAAGTTTCGACCACTATTAATTATATCAACAGAGGTAATTGTTCCAGCAGCACTTACATTAGGTGAGAATTCAGGTAATATTGATTCTGGACCTAGTGGTGTTGCAGGAATACCATTAGAATCAACCAATGTAATGATTGGTGGTGCAGCAGCAGTATAATCACCATCATTACCTCCATTTATAACTCTAAGTCCTCGAACTAATTCTAATGGTTTTGTGATGGTTGCACTTGAAGGACTATCTGCATAATCATTCATATTTAAATGGAAGTATGCACCCTGTCCATCAAATGGAGTACGATTATTATTTAACTGATCTTGTGTGTTTGTTGATATGATTCGATCTGCTCCACCTATTGTAGAGGTAGATGTTACACCATCAAATTCTAAATCACCAAATCCATCTGCTAATAATCCTAGTCTTCCAAATGAAGAGTTAGAGTTTGTAAGATCACATTGTCCACCAGATGTGGCAGCGATACCAATGTCAGAACAAATTGTAAAAATCGAAACTAATTGAGCATAAGCGTTATTTGATAACGATACACCAATACCTGCTTCATTATATTGTGTAAATGAATCACACACCATTGATTTTAAATCTTGACCCAAATCATTTGTACCTGTAAAAGCAGCATCTGCATGATCACCATTAATTTTCATACCAATACTCTTTGACATAAAATTAGTGCAGTTACGAATATAAGGTGAACGCCACCTTCCAGCAGAACCCTCATTTGCTGGTCCCAAATCTGTAAAACCAGTCGCTGCTTGAAAAGCAAAACCTGCTGCGACATCAGCAGCGGTTGGTGGAAATGCTACAGCACCACAATTAGAATGATCATCATTAATATTAGCACCTGTAAAACTTAAATTCTCGATTAAACATCCTCTTCTAACGTGGAAGAAATCCTTATTTTTATTTTCTGGCACCAATAAAACTAATCTTAAGTCTTCACCATTTATAGCAACATCATCCCTCAAACCAACAGGATTATTTTCTAGATATGTGCCACTTCTAACTCTTATTGTATCTCCTGATTGAGCTACTGCAGCAGCAGATCCAATAGTATACTTTGCATCACCTTCAAGTAATCCACTATTTGTATCACATCCATTTTTTGTGACCCATATAGTTCTCTTTGTTTGTACACCAGATGGTCTCCAAGAAACACCCACTCCCACACCACTTGTATCAAATGATGATAAACGGTAGTCAGTCTTACATATTCCTACCCCATTATTACCAAAGAAATCAATTATACGTTTATCTAATTCTAAATCACCAGTTATCTTTGCATCTCCACCCACATCAAGATTTTCACATACATTAAGATTTTTACCTATTCCTACACCACCATCAATAACAGCAGCACCAGTTGTACAACTTGTGGATTGTTCTTGAGAATCAACATCTAATCTACCACCGATGACTGCATCTTCTCCCACATTTAGTTTAAGAGCGATTCCTACCCCACCATCTATTACAGCAGCACCAGTTGCAATATTAATTGATTGTGTAGTATCATCAACATCTAATCTTCCTTTTATAACTGCATTTACGCCAACATTTAAGTTTTTCTCTATCCCAACGCCACCTTCAACTATTAGTGCTCCTGTATCTTTATCAGTGGAATCAGTTGTTCCTAAAATTTTTGTATCATCACCTACAAATAATTTCTTGACAATCCCAACACCACCATCTATTTGAACTGATGCATTTGTAGTGCTTGATGCATCTAACGTACTATTGAATGTGGTATTTCCATCTACATCGAGAGTGTTGTTTAGTGTTGTAGCACCATTAACATCCAACTGAACTCCAACAAAGAGAGTACTTCCATTGAAAGTTAAATTAGCATCATCTTCTATCTCCCCACCAGCTCCAGCAATAACAACACGATCATTTGTTAGGTCTTCTACTTTGAAAGTATTTGCCTGACCACCAGCATTTATGTCAAGAAGACCATCAGTGGTGGTTGCTTCAAGTGTAGTATTACCATCTACATTAAAATCAGAATCAAAATCAACATCATCAGTTGCATGTACAGTTCCAGTTATGTCTAGTTGAGCAGAAGGATTATTATTGTTTACTCCAACTTTAGACATCCTATAGATGTCATTCGCACCAATATATCCCCACAAATCCATTGTTTGTATATCTACTATTTGAGTTGGGTTTGATGGATTTGGTATAGGTACTAAAGTATCATGACCAGTACCTTGACTGTCTATCTGTTTAAAATTAAAAACTGTAAAAGATTGTGCAATACCAGTTTGTGGAATATACTGACCTTCATCTTGAACAAATACACCTTCAGTAAATGATGGTTCAAAAGACACCCATCGAATACCAACTTCATCACGGTTCAAAAAGAAACCATTTCCACCAGGTGATCCAGCAGAGTCGTAAATATTTCTGGCTATATGAATACTTCCATCAACATCTAATTTTAATTCACCCTGTGTATCGCCATTATACTGTGAGTTATTTTTAGCCCAATCTCCACCAACACTTGTAGTACCAATACCAACTGTTCCTATCCCAGTTACTACAAAACTATCCTCACCCTGATTTATTTGGAATTTATCTACAGGTTGAGTAGTCCCAATACCCACATGACAATCATTAGTAACAACAAGACAATTACTATCTACCTGAAATTTTCCTACAGGTTGAGTTGTTCCAATACCTACAGCACCTAAATCAGTAACATTGAAAGAAGTTTCACCAACACCTACTTGAAATCTATTATCAGGTTGAGTTGAACCAATACCAACTCGACCTCCAACTTGACCATCTAAGTCAGATGTGCTTGATATTGCAACAAATACTGTACCAGCAGCACCAACATTATGTCTTTGAAAAACAGTTAGGTAATCAGTTTCAATGTCAAAGTGAAATGATGTGCCAATGAAAGTTGATAGTCCACTTACAAATAAATTTTCGTTGATTGTAGCATTATCAAAATCAACATCTGTAAAATCAATATCAGATGCTTCTATATTAGCGTATAGTGTCCCGTAAACATAAACATCATCCAAGAATTCGGTTTTTTCACCAAACTGATTTGCATCCGAATCATAACCTGGATTTGTAACTTGACCTTTTTTAAATCCTGGCATCAGAACCCTCCAGAAGAAAATGCATTAGTAATAACATTTTGTCCAACTTTTGTTCCAGCAAATGTACGTGCACCAAAAGTAACACCTCTGGGTGCAAGGTTTCCTGTCAAAGCATTTGTATTTAAATTTGGAGTGTCTAGAAATATACTATTCGATCCAATCAATGTTAAATTTTTTGAAGATTTTACAACAAGATTATTATCTGCTTCTACTGTTATATTTGTACCTTTTATTAATATATCACCATTCTGTTCAGCAGTTATTGTGACATCACCATTTTTTCCAACAATATTAACACAGGTTCCACCCTGTTTAGTTACTCCACCAACAATTGTTAAACAATCATCATTAAAGATATTCATCTGACCATCTTCAGTCATTCCCCACAAACCAGTCTGGTTATTCTGCTCCATGATTTGTTGGTACACACTTCCACCACCAAAACCAACAGTGGGATTACCCGTGTTAACTCTGAAATTGGGTCTTTCATCAAAGTCCCATAAAGCCCAATTTTGAAGATCTGGATTTATTGCCATAGTTATATTCTCGTATTAATATTTATTAGTAACCATACCCACCGCCACCTGATGGAGGAGAACTAGGTGGTGAAGATGGAGGAGAACTAGGTGGACTCTCTGGAGGATCCATAGATGGAGTGCTTGGAGTTGAAGTATCTGTTGTTTCAGTTACAGGTGATGACTGTTGTAAAGTAACTGTTGTGGAGGTAGATACTCTTGCAGTTGACGATCTACTTTCTGCTGGTGTGTCATAAATTGTCGAATGAGCAGTAGTAGTATGAGCAGAACCAACCATCTTTGCACCTGTAGTGGGATGAACGTGGAAAGATCCATAATAAGGTTCACCATTAATATATCCTACAATACCATCTCTCGGAGTGATACAATCAATAACTTGTTTTGTCTCACCTTGATATGATGGTCTCGGAGCAATTTGTGGTTTTATAATTGCACCAAATCCAGTAGTTGATTCAATGAATAATTTTGGAAATCCATCTACAGGTATAACATTAAATAATGCTGCATTAGGTGGTATTACATTTAATATTCGTCCTTGTTCATCTAAAATCTTCTCATATTCATTTCCAACATTATCAGTAATTCTATCATTTGCAGTATAATTTTCACCTGGACTTATAACTGCAACGTGATCTACTGTATATTCATTATCATTAGAGTTTTCTTCAATCACAGGATAATTTTCACCAGGTGTCACAACGTAAACATCAATTACTTGTTGATATGATGGTGATGATGGATCATAATCAATCACTGCTCTTGCATGTGCACCATATCCCTGTTCACAATTATCCGTGACTTCAACTAAAGGAGGAACAGTATATCCTTGACCTGGATTCGTTAATTTAATTCCAATAAGACTACCAGTTTGTTGTGCAAATGCATCACCCACTAAAGCTCCTATAATTGGTTCTGCCAATGAACCTTCACCATCTGCTCCAAATAATTTTATCTGCACCCCTCTACAATTTGATGGAGGAGATGCCTTACAATCTCCAGTGTAATTAGGATCACTAACATTGCTATTCATAAAATCAAATTGACCAAATCCAAGTAATGAACCAGCGATACCACCAGGTGCAGCTGCTGCTTCCTGTAATGATTGAGCAGCATTAGCAGCTGCCATTATCATTTCACCTGTTACACCTGGTGCATTCAAAGGACCTTTACCTAAACTCCAAACACCAGTTTTCATATTTGCTGTACCTGGTGCAACACAATTAATTGCCTCCTGTATTCCAAGTAATCCCTCTGCCTTTCCTCTCAAATCATTTATTAAATTAAATCCCCCCAATATCTTACCAACACCACCTAACTCAGGACCGAGAGCATCACCTATACCATTCACAATTTTGTTAAAAATTGCACCTGTAAATTGCTCAGACATACAGGCAGTTGAATTTTGAACATTATCCAAATATGATGTTAATAATGATCTTACATCACCTAACATACTATTACCAACTGCTTCCATCACACAGGGAAATTTAGTTTGTAATGCTGCTACAGGATTTACCATTGCTGTTTGTGCTGCTGTACCTGCTTTTTTTGCAATCGCTGTGTTTTGTGTTGCTGCGAGCACAGTCGCAAATACATTTGAATATAATAAATCAAGTCCAGAATTTAATTTTGGAATGAGAGATGTCATTGCAGTTTTTGTTAAATCACTAGTAAATGAATTTGATATGTTCGTAATTTTCTTAGAATAATTTGATATTAATTCATTTTTTATAGGACCTGTTGCATTTGCGAATGATGCTGTAGCGTTCTTTAAATTATTTTGAATTGCAGTTTGTGCTGGCGTTCCAGCAAAAGATACAGCTTGACCCATTGCATCTGATGTTGACCGAAACTCTTTACCTGTTTGTTGTTTTAGATTATCAATTAATTTTTTGTCTGCATTGATAACTGGTGAATTTGTTTCTTGACTATCATCACCAGATTCATTTTTTACAATTGTCTTATTGCCAGGTGTTGTTTCTGATGTATATCCAGAGAAAGGAGTAAATGGTGATGGTGGTTCTTTATTAATAACATATCTTGAATTACCTATTACACCAAAAATAACTGGTTGCTGTGCATCATCTCCATCTAAAAAGAAACCAACAACAATATCACCTTGTGTTACACGAATTTTCTTTTTTGTTCCTCCTTTTCCTGAACCATGATTGGTTGGAAGAAGAACAGTTGCCCAAGGTAAATCTTCATCAGCAAGTTCTGTAGTATTTTGAGGATGATATCCCATAATACGAACTTTGACACGATTACCCCAAGCATCTGGTCTTTTATTAAATTGAAGTGCCCAACTTTTCGCAGGTGGTATTTGTCCAATCCACCAACGGAATCCATCTTTACCAAGAAAATTACTTTTTAGAAGAAGATTTTCAATCATTTATCCTTTTTCCCCATAGTATCTCTTATTAATTTTAATTTAGTAAATGAACCTTTATTATCATAATAATGCACTAACTCCTTAATCATATATAGACCACTTTGCTCATTATCCCTTACCTTCACTTTATCTCTAGTTATTTTAGCAAAGTTCATTTTAATAATGCTTCCCGCAGTAAGTTGTGTGTTAAGTGGAATCGTTGCAGTGAGAACTTGAGTGAAAATTGTATTATATCTCATCATTGCTTGAGAATGATACTCCATAGGATCGGCATTTTTCTGTCTTGATTTTGATTCTTTCTTCTCAGTAATCCCAAAATCTAAAACACCTGTCATATATCGACTTGGCACATCTCCAAGAGATTCATTTTTTTTATCTACTGGAGGTAGGAGTATCTCAAAATCCCTTCCAAGATTCTCCATCTTTTTAGCATATTGAGAGACCTTAAATAAACCTTGTTGCGGTGTAGTAAAAGTACTATCAATAGGATTATAATATATTCGATAAGTACAATATGCACCTTTCTCCAAATTCTCAATCATTTTTTGATTTCTTACAGTACTAAACTCCAAAATTTTATAATCTTTATTGGGATCCTGATTATCAATAATTCCTGGTGAATAAGTATATTCAGTGGGGAATGGTTCTTGATTTATCAAACTATCAATAGATCTAAAATGATATCCTATATAAGTTTCAAAAAAGAAATAACCAGCAGTTGCATCACCACCAGATACATTTCCTGGTACTGATTTTGTTGCTAACCAAGTCAGCGTTGTAAATGGTTTTTTCATGTTTCCTATGAAACCATAAGGATTCTGCGTCTCATCAATATCTACATTTTTATCAGACACTAAGTAATTTTTAATAATCTCCTTTACACTATCAGATATTGGTTCTGATGATGGAAATTTTTTTCCTATTCTTGCTGTTTCATTTGTTATTGCTTCTCTTGAAACTAAATTTA
>Ga0181406_1001094_pt1 | contig 10057 bp, 9 predicted proteins | sample 29SPOviralmetaG_FD_130135 | JGI IMG/M metagenome (GOLD analysis project Ga0181406, IMG submission 130135) | Marine viral communities from the oligotrophic San Pedro Time Series (SPOT) site, San Pedro Channel, CA, USA - 29 SPOT_SRF_2011-12-20 | ecosystem: Environmental > Aquatic > Marine > Strait... | reverse complement strand
TTTTTATCTATAATCTATATTGTATTTCACGCCAAAAGAACAGCGGTGCTATCATTTTTGCCTGACATATTTTCCATTCTTTATCCTTTGATCGTATTAATGAACTTTCATAATTTTTTTGACATGTAGCACTCAAAGATGACATTAACATAATGGTTCCGTCTTTACCACGTAATGCTCCTTTGATACATCCAACTTCGTGTGATATAATAACTATTATTTTCCACGATTGTGAATTACCCTTTTTTGTATTTGGAATTAATTTTTGTAAATTTTCTGGTGAATGTTCTACAAATTCCCATCCTCGTTTATCTAAATCATCTATATTTGTATCTAAGGATATTAATTCTGAATCTGTCAATCCATATTGTAATCCAATTCTTGCATTTTTTGTATTTGGAGTTTCTTTAATCATTTGATAATCATGTGGTTGTTTAGAGTATGGTTTGAGAGTATAGGAGGTCATTTTATAATATATTTATATGGAAGTTTTTATATGATTTTTCAAATTTGGATAAAAATTTTTTATTTATTATGTTTATTTTTATTTATTTCAAATATAGTTCAATTAGTGTATCTTTTTTATCATTTGATTTGTATTTAATATTTAAATCATCCAATAATTTTTTAATTTTTGGTTTTGTTAAGTTAGATACTTCTTCTTTTGTAAGTTTTTTAGTAAATGAATCAGCAATTGCATGTTGAGATGTTAGTTCAGTATCTGATAAAACCGGTGGTGATGGTTTGGGAATATTACTTTGCCGTTTCAATTTATTTTCCAATATAGTTTTCATAAGTGTGTTATTGTTCTCAATATTTTCTTCTAATTTATCAATAATCATTTGGAGATTATCGCAATAATCTACAATCTTTTGTTGTTCTTCTGGTGATACAATTTTGATTTTAAAATTGATTAATTCATTCATATTAATATTTCCATTTCCAGTAGTATAATATGCTAATTTTTGAATTGTAAATAGATTGGTATTCATAATATTCATAAAATATTTGTATGATATATATTCTGGCTTATTAATTGTAAATTTAATCATTGCTACATTCGCAGCTGATTTACCATTTACTAACCAAAATTTTCCTATTCCTAAATTTTCACTAGATACTATTTTAGAATTTCCTCCTGATTTAGCAAATAGCAAATATATATCATCATTAAAATCAAAACTAATATGATTACATTTTGGATTTTTAGCACAGGCAGAATAGAATGGTATATCCCCATCTATAACACTATTTGTATTTGTATTACCATTTGTATGTCTTTGTAATATATCACCCAATTGTTTTTCTTCTCAAAATAATGTATTTGTTTGGACATAATATTTCATAATCTTTTTAAATTCATCAATTTGTTTATGACAAGTAGTATTATTTTCATTAATAATATCCAATTGTTCAACAATGGCATTTTGAACTTCAAGAGATGGAATTGGAATTTCCAATTGTAAAAACGAAGATTTGTCTAATTGTTTTTGATTTGATCCTTTGTAAAAAGTTTCAATAATAGGAGTTAATTTAGATAAATAATAGTAAATATATCTTGTTAATATATTAGTATCATTTGATGCAAATCTTAAAACACTTTGACAAACAGAATATTTACCATTAGAATAGAACAATCTACATTTTCCACTTCCATTTGTATTATTTATCATTATTCCTTCATCTTCAAAATCATATTCATTTAAATATAAATGTTTCAAAATACTACAGAAATACAATGGATATTTTCCACATTCAAGACCTTCTTTTGAATTTCTTCGTCCGTTTGGTTTAATTTCACATATATCCCCCAATTTCTTATATTCAATTCCATCAATACGATTTTCAATTGATATTTTGTATTTATTAATAAACAATGAATAATTATTCTTCACAAGTGTATCATAATCTACATCCATAATAGTTTCTTCTTTTATTTTATCATCTTCAATAGAAATACTTGAGAATGTTGTTTTCTTTGTTTTTCCATTATTTTCAAAATATAGAATGGATGTTTGAACACCAGTATTAAGGAAGAATTCTTTATCGTTCAATGTAATTACTTTGACTAGATTAAATTCTTCGATTAGTTTTTCGCGAGTTCCTTGGTGTAAATTGCTTTCATTAAACAATACTCCATCCGGAACAACTACTGCACATCGTCCATTTTCATTTAATGCTTCCATAAATAATTGTAAGAATAGAGGTTCTGCTTTTGTTCCACGAATTTTAAGATTTTTAATTCTATCACAACAGTTAGCATGTTGTAAGTTATTAATTCCCATTGGTTCATTGCACAATAGTACATCTGCCATCAATTCACCAACTTCATTTGGTAGAACCATATCTTGATATAAGGTATCACGCTTAATCAAATGTTCAAAAAATGTATTTGATTCAATTAGTAGATTAATTTTTGAGATGTTTATAACAGTCTCATCTAAATCAAATCCTACAATATTACCTTTATTTTCTTCCCAATCGATATCATCATATTTTTTATTTAAATATTTAATTGCCATTGTTAGAAATCCACCTGTTCCACAGGTAGGATCAACAATTTTTTCAATTTGATTTCCAATTTTCTTAGGATCACATAGTTCAATCATATATTCAATTACCAATCGATGAGTAAAGTATTGACCTAAATCACGCATCCCTCCACCAGCAGAACCAGTTTTAAGATGTATTTCATATATTGTTCCAATAATATCTTTGGTTGAATTTAATTCTTCAAAGTTTAGTTCTCCAATACTTTTCATAATTTTAATCAAATTGTCAAATGTTTGTATTTTGTATTTAATATTTGTAAACTTGAATTTTTTATAAATATACTGTAATACACACGGATTTTTTGGTGGATTATAAATTAGTTTTTGAATTTCATTATTTGTAATATCTTTTGTTTCAATGTGATTCATGATAGATTCATATGAATATTCATCTGGTATTTCCATTTTCTCACAAGTATCTGAATTCATATACTTCATAATTACAAAAGCAATACAATGATTAATACTATCCATACCAGTAATTCCTTCATTTCGTAGAATATCTCTGACTTTTTTGATAACTTTTTGTAGGTTATCCATTTGTTCTTTATTATATATAAACATATTAATTTGTCTTTATATATTTTAAAATTTGCTATATTCGATTTTAAAATATATTGTTAAATCTTTAAAATAAAAAATTAAATTTTTCAAATTTTTTTTTAAAATTAATATCCATCGAAATCACTTGATTCAATAATAGTATTAAAAACTTTTCCATTATAATACCCTTCTTCAATAAATTTCCAAGGAGGTAATTTAATATCATCATGTTCTTGATAGTTATCTTGAGTAATATTATGTATATCACAAGTATTAATAAATTCTTCTTCTTTATATAATGCATTTTGTATTTCTTCAAGTTTACTCGGACTAAAACAGAATTTAAAGTTATTACTCGAGAGTTCGAGATCATTATAGTAATTAAACCATCTGTGATTTTTTAAGAAATCTTTCACATCATTAATCGATATAATAGAATTAGATATATGAGATGTTTCATTATATTTTCGAATTAAATTTCTAATTTTGATATTTGGTGTATCATTTGACAATTTAAATTTAATTTTATTATCTAATATATCTAAATTTAACTTGTGTTCTTCCAAATTAAATATTTGCATAACATTATGAGATAATAGATTACGCGTATTATGTTCTTTGTATTTAATATATCTATTAATATTTTCTAAGGGAATACCTAGTCCTAGTGTGCATTTCACTAGATTATCTACAAGAGAATCATTATTTTCTTTATAATCAATAATTTGATACAAGTAAGCAGTATTTTGAATATCTTTAATTCTTGTAAATCTTCCTAATTTTTGAATAATTAAATGTCCTTGCTCATTTAATACAAAATTTATACCTGCTTCTAAATTTTTTGAATCAAATCCAGTTGTAAATTTATCACAGGCAAACATCAAACAATTATTAGTTGACTTTCTGAATTGTGTATCATGTTTATTTGAAGAATATTCAGATCGACTGTTAGATATGTATTTTGTCAAATCAGTTTCAAAATATTTATAAAAGTATTCAGATATTTCAATTGACGGAAACCATAGTATTAATTTTTTGTAAATTAATATATCTTTTTGTATAACACTTTTTATAAAATCAAATATTTTTGTAATAATTTCCATATTTTCATCTGGTCTAAAATCTTTGAATAATGAATATATACCATTAATCGGAATATATTCAATATTTGGTTTTAATATAATTTTATCTTTTGCTCCATCAATTAATGAAAATTTATGTAAATAATTTATTTTACCATTATTTCCATATAATTCTAATATACCTGCATTTTGTCGTATATCATCGGTTAATGGAGTTGCTGAATATCCTATTCTATATTTTAAGTTATCATTCTCAAAATATTTCAATATATCGTAAGTTATTCCTTTAGTTTTTGTTATAATTTCTGAATTAATCAAAGTTTCTTTTTTAATACTTACTTTACTAGCATCTTGACATTCATCATATATAATTCCATTAATAATATCTTTATTAATAGATTTATATTTATGAACTAAACCCTGGCGTAATACTATTATTATTTTTCCTCGTAATCGATTAATAATATTAGTGTCTAAATTACCTTCATTACATTTGACAATTACATCACCTAATAATGTAGTATTTTGTGAATTAACTATTTCGTTCTTGTAAGTTATCCATAGAATATTATGATCAGGATATCGTTTTAAATGATCTAAGCAATTTTTGTATGCTATATAGGTTTTTCCTATTCCAGTTGCTATATAATACAACCCTTGGAAGTATTTATTCTCACTCAAGTATTTATTGAATACTATATTTGAATAAATTTGAACTTCATTTTGTAATTTTATTATTTCTAGTTCAGGTTCCGGTTCCATCATTTGAGGTAAAGGTTCAAATGATTCTTCTTCAATATCTCCGGTATTTTCATTATATTTTCTTTCAGGTTTATAAAATATACGTTCATACTCAAGGATATAATCTACATTATATTTTCTCAAAATTTTTTCAGCAATTTTGATAAAATCTTCATATGATATTTGGGATGTATCCCTATATTCATTTCCCAATGTTATTTTTCTAAATTCTTTTGTTTTTTCTAATATTTGTCCTTCTAAGAATTTAACTTGTTTATCAGTCAATTCAGTACTAATTTCAAATATACAATAATATCTAGGATCACTGAAAGTATCTGAATAATCATACCATCGTTCATGTAATCTCATAGACATTCCGAACTTAAATGCTTTATTATCATTTTTCAATGCAGTTGATGTTAAAATATATAATCCGATCATATGAAGTTTTGTTTATATCTATAATATATATTTAATCAAATTTATTTTTATGTAATGTATTTTATAATGCCACGTGAAAAATTAGATGGACCATTATTATATGAAATAAGTAATGAGAGTAAACAAAAAAAATGTTGTCATAAATGTTTATTAGTACTTAGTCATACTCTTGTCTTTTGTATTGGATATTATATCAGTTTAAAAGTAAATTCATGTGATGGTAGTACAACTGGATAATACTTATAATATTATTATAATATATTAATAAATGATGTATCCTACACATAATTTACCCATTTATGGTGAACCATTATTACAAAAACCAAATGAACGAGATTATGATAAATATTGTTATCATCCTCTTTTTTGTTGTATCATTGGTGGATATGTTTTGATAATGGTATTTGGATATGTTTATCAATTGAATCATGAGGGTAGTGAATCATATTAAAATTTGAATATTTTAAATCTAAATAAACAACATAAAATAATAATATAAATGGATATTCGTACTTACTATTTGAATAAATCAATTCAAAAAAAACAACAACAAAAAAATTACAAAGACAAATATTTGTCACAAACCCATTATGTCTTTAAAAAAAGTATCATAGATATATGTGATTTACTAGATCGTAAGGCGAATAATGAAAAAATATTATATGAAAAAATATTATATGAAATTTACAAATTTTATAATATGATTCTTAAAAATCCAGTATATGTAAAATATGATACACGATTCAATATTACTGCATATTATAAACTACGTGAATTTCAGAAATTTGATCCTGATTTTGACAAATCAAATAAATATGAAAAAATATTAGAAAAAAAAAACAATATCTATTATACAAAAGAATGTCCGATATGTTTAGAAACCATTAGAGATAAATTTACCCTAGATTGTAATCATTCATATTGTATTGAATGTATTTATAATTCATTATCAACAAATAATTCGTGTCCTATGTGCCGTGAACCAATCACAGAGTACAAAGACCCTAAATAAATTTGAATAATATTTAAATAATTTTTATCTAAAAAAGACTACAATGATTCAGATTAATATTACTGCTTCATCGCTTTCAAAACTTACCCCATTTAATAAATATGAGTCAATACAAACAGTCATTACTGAGTTATTAGTATCAAATAAATTGATTGAAAAATATATTCCAAAGTCAAAACTAGAAGAATTCTTGATTTCATTACAAACTCCAATGTTGATACAAATATTGGATTTCATGGGATTGCCTAGGACTATGAGTCCTTATTATATTGCAAAGGAAATTGTCAAAAAATATGTAGTTCCTTCCTACAATAAAGATATTACAGAATTGGAATCAAAACAATTGATTGATAAAAATCTACCAGATATTTTACAGATATTGAACTTTCCAATTAAAAAAGATTTACAAATGCGACGAGGTAATTTGAAAGAATATCATAATTTGAATCGTTATGAAAACAAATTCAAACAAAAGATTGGACAACGGAATAGTAAACTATACACAAAACTATTATATACTGATCCAGAAGAAAAGTTTCAAATTACGATTCGCGGAAAAGTTGATGGAATTGTAGATGATACTATTATTGAATCAAAGAATCGGACAAAACGATTGTTTAAAATGTTGAGACCGTATGAAAAAGTTCAATTAGAAGCATATATGTTTTTGACCGGAATTAAAAAAGCAGTTCTTACAGAATATTACAATGAAGAATCATGTGTTATTGAATATAATCATAATAGTCAATTTTGGAATGACTTATGTACAAGATCAATAATTCCTAGAGTAGTTGATGCTCTCAAAGTATATGAATGTATGGATTTTATTGATAAATAAAAAAATATATAATTATATAATGATATCAATTATCCAATGGATAATATTTTTATGTATAATTTATTACTTTAATGAATATATATTACCTTTATTAATACTAACTTATATAATATATCTGTATACATTTCCAAGTAAATATGGGAAAGCAAATGGATTTAATTCTGAATATATAGAAGAATCTTTAATGTATTTTGTAATGGGTATAACAATGACACCTATATCATTTATAGCAGGTGTATTTGGAATGCCTACACCAGATTATCCGACTGGTCCTTAAACTACATAAATACAAATGATATATATTAATTAAATGGCATTGCCATTGAAATCTAAACATAATGTGGATATATCCAATCTATATGACAAATATACTTGTAAAGTGTGTGTTAATTATGTATTATATGATAAAAAAAAGAAAACAATAATAAAATATTCATCCTCGCGACCTTGTGGAATAAATCATCATAAGTGTTCTCTGCATGCTGAACAACGAGCACTTTATGATATATCTAATTATAAATCAAATAATATAAATATTTTTATTTGGAGATTTGATAATAAATTAAATATTAAACCTTGTTATTCGTGTCATTCATGTACATTATTATTAAAAAAATATGGATATGATAAAAAAGTATTTACATTTGAAAAATCCAAAATAGTATCTGCAATTATTTCAAATCCAGGATTATCATTGTCTTATAAAATTAAACATAACATTATTTAAAATCATAGATATTAAATATTTTTTTGTATAAATTATTTTTTTTACCTTAAATTGTGGTCTATAAATTTTAATATTTATAGAACTTTAAAAATTTGAAAATTGATATAAAAATAAATATATTAAGTTTAATATATCCGGATGGTTGAATTATTAGATATTTTGAAGAAATTTCAGAAAAAAGATGATAAATCAACACACTCTATTATACCAGGAGGCGATATTCCATATTTGAAAAATGGATGGTCTTTATATGTTCCCCAAGATAAATTAGAGAAATTTAATGAAGATATTCACCATATAGTTTTCAAGCAAAATAAATATATTGCATTGACTGAAACATTTGGCGAATATTCGCCTTTATATATTGATATTGATTTAAAATATTACAATAGTAAAACCTCCGATAGATTATACACCAATGATACTATTTTAGAATTAATTAAATTAATTCGTATACATATAGATAAATATATAAAATGTGAAGATGAAAAATACAAAGAGTGTTGGGTTATGGAAAAAGACCACCCAATATTAAATAAACAGAATGGATTATTAAAAGATGGTATACATCTAATGTTTCCTAATATTATAGGTGAATATAAAATATTTAAATATAATTTTATAAAATCATTTTCAGATAAAGAAACTGATATATTAGATATATTTAGAAATACATCTAGTAAATTACCCGATAATGATGTAAAAGATATATTTGATGGAAATGTTTCTAAATGGTTTACATATGGATGTGGTAAGCCTGATAATATTCCATATTTAGTTACAAAAATAGTTCAATATGATGACGATAAATTAACAGATAATTATTATGATTCAGAAGACATTTTGAAAAAATTATGTCTCGTTAAAAAATTTGAAAATAATATAGAGTATAAAAATAATCTTGATACTTTATATTCGCCAACCCTAAAGACATCTGTTTCATCAAACTCAGTTTCATTTATGGATTCAGATTTTGAAGATGATGATGAAGATGATAACTATGATCCATATGGGAATAAAGAAGATGATGAAACAGGTGAATCTATATCAGAGACATTAATTAAAGATGAAATAGATTTTATATATAAGATAGTATTGAACTGCATATCAGTAAAACGTGTTGAAGATTATGATTTATGGATTAAATTGGGAATGTGTTTAAAAAATCATGGTGGAGATAAGTTATTTAAATTGTGGGATACATTTAGTAAAAAGGGGTCTAATTACAAAGATGAGACAGATTGTCGTAAATTTTGGGATGGATTCAAACGAGATGGATTAACAATTGCAACATTGCATTGGTGGGCAAGAATGGATAATATTGATGGATATCGTGAGTTAAAAGAAGATTACGTAAAGGATAAAATTGAATATTCAATTTCAAATAAAGGGCAACACGATGATGTTGCAGAAGTTGTATATAGATTGTATAGAGGAGAATACATATGTGCTGATTTAAAGCAACAATGGTATTATTTTAATGATACAAGATGGATAATATGCCCGAAAGGATGGAAATTACAAGAAGCATTAACAAAACGAATTAAGATGATATATAAACGATATCATAAAAAATATATGGATGAAGGGGATAATTCGGATAATACTATAGATAAAGAAAGTTATGAAGCTAGACAGAAATCAGCATATAGCATTTATCAAAGTTTAAAATCAGTGACATATCAAAACAATATAATTGAATCATGTAAAATCAAATTCTATGTAGATAAAGTTATGAACAAGTTTGATTCAGATACAAAATTAATGGGATTTGATAATTGTGTATTTGATATGAGAGAAAATATTTTGAGAGAAGGACGACCCAATGATTATATTACAATGACAAATAATATTAATTTACCTATTTATAAAAATGAACTACCCTTAAAAGTATCAGAATTAAAAGAAATAATTCAACAAAGAGTTGGAAAAGTTAAGATAGATAATTATGGTGAAGAAATATGGGATACAGATAAATGGGACGATGGGAATGATATGTTTTATAAAAGTGTAAAACGTGATATAAATAAGTTCTTCTATCAAATTTTAACAAATAAAGAATTGAGAAAATATTATGTTAAATTTATTGCTTCTAGATTATCAAGCGATGTATTTGAACAA
>Ga0181406_1001088_pt1 | contig 10064 bp, 3 predicted proteins | sample 29SPOviralmetaG_FD_130135 | JGI IMG/M metagenome (GOLD analysis project Ga0181406, IMG submission 130135) | Marine viral communities from the oligotrophic San Pedro Time Series (SPOT) site, San Pedro Channel, CA, USA - 29 SPOT_SRF_2011-12-20 | ecosystem: Environmental > Aquatic > Marine > Strait... | reverse complement strand
TTTGGTTCGCGACGTCAATTGCGCGAAGCTATGTTAGACGAAGAAATTATGGACCAACAGACGCGGGCGGCAACAAATATGCGCCAAGCGGGCTTTGAAAGCGCCGCACAGCGGGCACAAACTGCTTTTGAAAACCAAATGGGTCGAGGGCAGTCCGCTGCAATGGGCACAGGGTCTTTAGGGCAAGCGGGGGCGGGCACCTCCATTGATGCTGCCAGAAGCGGTGGTCAACTAGGACTTGGTGCAGAAGGGCTTGCACAAACCGGATCGCTACAAGGGGCGCAACTAGGCATGGACGCTTACGGGCGTGGGTCACAATTAGGTATGGATGCCGCTGGTTTAGGTCAGCGTGGCGATATTGCGGGAACGCAGTTTGGAATGAGTGCCGCGGATGCTGCGAGAGCGGGTGCCGCTACCAGCGCGGGTCTTGGAATGGACGCGGCGGCACGTGGTGGTCAATTTGGTATGGATGCGGCTACTCGCGGGACGCAGTTTGGAATGGGTGCCGCAGACGCCCGCCGTGCGGGAGCCCTGTCTGGAGCGCAACTAGGTATGGGTGCCGCAGACGCGGATCGTGCAGGGGCTACAACGGCAGCGCAACTGGGTATGGACGCCGCGGCTCGCGGAACAGGATACCGTATGGATGCTGCGGGCCAAGGGGCGCAACTAGGTATGGGTGCCGCAGAAACAGGGGCCCGTCTTGGAATGGGCGCTGAAACCGCGGGTATCACGGGCGCGGATGTTTACGGACGGATGGGTATGGGCGCAGAAGACGCCGCGGCCCGCGGTGCCATAGCAGGTACGGGTATGGGCATGGATGCTGTCCGCACAGGTATGTCTGCAAACCAAGGCATTGCTGGGTTAGGTGGTCAGATGGCAGGCCTTGGAATGAATTACGGTTCTTTGGGTCAAATGGGTCAGACGATGAGTGCTTCAGATCTGGACAGGCTAATGACTACAGGGGGTCTGGGTCGTGGTATTGATCAAGCGGGAATAGATGCCTTACGGATGACTAACTTACAGAATTATTCGCAACCATTCCAACAGTATGGTTTCTTGTCTGATATTTATAGCGGAGTGCCTACGGGTTCATCTACAATGCAAGTTTCTTCTATGCCTTCAGCTAATCCGTTTCAAACAGCGGTTGGTTTGGGTATAGGGGCATATGGCGCGGCCAGTGGCGCAAAAAACGCGGGGATTTTTTAAATGAACGAAGGTTTTAGATCACTGCCTGAAGATGTGCAGAAAAAGATATTAGGTAAAGCAATGGGCGGCGTAATGCAGCGTCCTCTGTTTCGTCAGATGGGCGGTCCCGCGCAGCCTATGCCACAGGATATGATGCCGCCTGCGGAACCAACGGCCCAAGCTGAAATGCAGGGGCAGGCTGTTGGGGAAGAAGTGGCGGCTCGCACAATGGGTAACATTGATGCCGCCACTGACGTTAAGACCGCGATTGACGCGCTTCGGGGCAACGCGGCTCCCATAGAAGCGCGGTATCAGGAGCTTGCTAACTTTGTTGGAGAGCGGGACGCGTCTCAAACACCGGAATCCGTTTTGGCTCTGACTCAGCCTGCCATTATGATGACAGAGCAGGGGGCGATGGACAGCGGCATTGGCGAGTTGATGCAGAAGTTTGCGGGCGACACGCAGATGGATCAAGGCATGGACCAAGGGTTAGGCGGCTTAATGATGCAGGGGGCGGGAAACACACCACCCCAAAATTTTAGGCAGGGTGGGCCCGTAGCGGTCCGCGGTTACCAACAAGCTGGCGAAGTAAAACCGGGCGGCGGAACTTCATTAACCGCAATAGACCCGTATCTTACAAGAGCTACCGAGGCTCGTGCAGACATTTTGGGCACTCCTGAAGAACGTGCTGCGCAATTAGCGCGAGCGCAACAGAGTGCGCGTTCAGATGCAATGTTTAATCTGGCAAACTTTGGGTTAGCTTTTGCGGGCGAAACGCAAGGCAATACGGTTGCGGAAAGATTAGCTAACGCTGCAACGCGTTCTAATGTTGTGGGCGGCTTCCAACAGGCTGGTAAGGATGTTGCTGCGGCACGTACTTTACAAGAACAGCAAGACCAACAGATGAGATTAAGCGCGTTGGATTCCGCTGAGAGATCATTGGCGGCGCAAGAAGAGCGCGGAGGCCGCATGGCCTTAGAAGAGTTAAAAATCGAGGCGGACAACCAACGCCTTGATAAGCAACTTGAAGCACAAATCGCGGCTGCAACAACAGCCTTTGAAAGGCAGGGAATTTTAAATGAAAAGTCCGCGGAATATGAAGAGCGCATTGCTAATCTTAGGATAAGTGCAACTGCCGCAGAGGGCACGGCTAATCGCAAACTGCAAGAACGCTTACAAAAAGCCGCTAGTAAACTCCAAGAAAAATTAGTCGGTCTGAGAGCCGACGCTAATCTTGGTAACAATGTTTCGATGTTTAACCTGCAAAGCGCCCTCGATCTTGAAAAGATGGAGATGGGTCAAGAGTTTGAAATTGCTAAGATGAACACCATGCAGGGTTATGAAACCATTGCATCTGAAAAACAGATGGCGTTTACGGCGGCACAGAATGCGTTAAATCGCATGGTAACTCGCGGAGAGGGTGCGAAGAACCGCAGCTTCCAAGAGAGCCAAGCAGAATTTAATGCTGAGTTGCAAAAAGACTTGAAACAAATGGGCCTTGACGAACAAGCCACGGCTCGCGCTTTGCAACACGCCCAATTTATGATTTCTTCTGCGCAAAAAGACCATCAGTTGCTGCAAGGTGATGAACAGCTTACATTGAACAAGGCTATTGCAGGGGTAGATGCTCAGTACAAAGCTGGAAAACTGGCTTTGGAAAAAGAAGCGATGAATGTTGTCAAGCTGGGTAGCGAGGCAAAGAGTGATCAAATCAAGTATATTACTAATGCAGAGCGCCTTAACCAGTATGCCAACGGCGAACTTGGAGACAATGCAACCACCTTTGAACAAGCCATACTAGATTATATGAAACCCACTGAAACATGGGATTCTGCGTTAGGAAAGTATGTGCAAGGTAAGTCTCCGGACCTTGCGCCGCGGGTCAAGAAGGCTATTCAAGCGGGTAGCCCAGAGTTCTTTAATCAATTGTTTGGTGGGGGCGGCACTCCTGCGCCAGATGCAGATGGCGCGGCTTCCGCAGCGGTTCCCGCGGACGACGGACCTGTTAATTTAAATAAAGACGGCCCAAAGGTTATGACTCCTGAAGGCAAAGTAAATTTAGAATCTTCTATTTTAGATCGTGCGGTTCCGACAATATTTAAACCTGAAGTTGATTATTCGATTGCTATCGGGGGCTCTAGTTTTTTACCCAGTCTTGCTAAAACGGGCGCAGAAGGGTTTTCTGAATTTGGAATTGGGGAAGGGACTGGTCCGGAAGGTCAACGTTTAGGGCAGGCTAATACGGATCTGGAGTTATTAGCTAACAGACTTTTTGCTTTAACGGTGGACACTTCTCAAGACAACAGGGTTTTAGCAGCCACTCAAAAGAAACTTGCAGAGGAAGTAAAACGCATTGAACCGGGTGGGTTCTTCTTTAAAAACGATTCAGATGCTAGAGCAGGGTTTAATGCTGCCGCGCAATCTATTGCATTAATTATTGAAGAAAACGCGGCTATGGTTCCAGAATATGGGGGAAATGCGGAAGGCTATGATCAAAAACAAGTTGTTAAAGCTCGCGCTACCATTACGCGAGCATTGCCCTTGTTAGCAGAAGTTCTAAAGTTTCGGGATCAATTTAATCTCAACGTTTCTGGGGCGCAAGATAGACCATCTACAGATGAGGGCGTGGACGCCGCAGTAAACTTTTTAGACAACTTAGTTCCAAAACAATAATGGATATGTAAGATGGCAGAACAAGGACCACAGCTTACCGAAGGCATAACAAGCGTTAAACAACAGTTTACAAAAGAACAGTTTGACGAAGCCTTGCAAAAGTTTGGAGCTAATAACTTAGCTAGAGCCCTGACGCAAAGGGCTTCTTCTTTAATGCCTGACGAATACAAATTTACGTTTGAAGACTTTCAAAGCGGTGACGCCCCGATCCTTGATCAAATGCCAATGTTTCGGGAGATGTCCAAAGACGACAGACAACGGTACTTTGGGGATGTAAATTCCTTTTTCAGTATCTTCTCTAATGTAGAAGACTTTGGCAAATATGATCCGTCGGTTGCATCTAAACCCGGTGCAGAAGCCGCCGCCGACAAATTTGCTAGAAACATTCCTATCGGAACAGCTATGGGCGAAGGGTTGCTGGTCGGATCGCGCCTTGCAAAAGGTGTTGCTGATAAAATTCCTGCACGAAATCCTGCATCCTTGCTTGCAAAACTAGGTGTTTATGGCACAGGGGCTACTTTGGGCGCAGTCGGAGGCGCTATGGTGGGCCAAGAGGCTTCTGATCTTATTTTTGGTGAGGAACAGCCCGTCAGCCCATCATTACGAGCTTATCAAAACTTTGGGGAAACCACAGGTCTTACTATTAACCCCAGCTTTTTATCACAAACCCGTCGTTGGACTACCGATAAAAACTGGTTGGGAGCCTCTAACTTCTTAGAAAACTTCAAAAAGGTTACACGCGACAGGTGGCCCGGTTATGGCAATGCCTTTGACCTTACAGGAGGAGCCGCTGGCCTGTCAGCAAAGCAGCTAGAAGTTGCGAGAAACGCGCAATCAGGCTTACTTATTGATCGTACCAAAGGTCCGACGGGCGTTAGAGTATTGTCCGCGTTTGAAAAAGCGCTGCCCGCGGCCCAAGAGTTTGCAGTCAAAAACCCTTACTTTACGCTAGGGTTAGATGTGTTGTCTGGCGTAGGTGCGGGTACGGGTGCTTTTGTAGCGGAGGATATGGCCCCCGGATCTGATGGAACGCGGTTGCTTCTTGAATTAATAGGTGGAGGTCTTCCGGGGCCAGCGGTTGAGCTTGGAACACGCGGGGGACAAGCGGGTTTTGACAAATTGAAAACCGCCTTTATGCGTTATTATTTGGACAGAGAAGGCGCAATGACGTCCGCCCAAGAGAAGCTGGCGTCTAACCGTATTTATAGCGCATTAGAGCAGGCTACGGAATCGGACACCAACCAAATAGATTTGTTACTTGGAATAATCGCGGAAGAAGCTGCGCTTATTGAAGACGGCACTAAGTCCAGCGTCAGTTTGGCCGCGGCGGCTAAAGGGAGCAAACTTGCTCCTGCTTTGGTTCAAATTGATCAGATGCTTTCAAAAGGTCTTAACGAACTTTCCGTTACCTCAAAAGCGGGCAAAGAGGCTTGGATACAAGGCGCTAAAAACAAAATACTGGAGTTCCAAAACTCCGGTGATCCTACGCTTGTCGCAACGGCAAATCTATTACAGAAGGGTTTGTTTGAAGAGGCTTTAGCTGGAGAAATGCAAAGTCGCGTAAACCGCATGTACAGTGCTTTGAAAGCTGTTGCGGGAGACGATCCTAATAATCTGCAAAAATACCCTGTTGCTGACATGCTGTACCAACGTCTTTCCACTTTTGTTTCCGATACGAAACAAATGGAAGGAGACTTCTGGAACAACGTAACTAACTTTGAGTTGACTGAATTTAGAAACGCCAACGGCGAGTTACAGGATTTACCCAACACTGTTCAGATTTTTGACACTCCAAAGAGCCAAGGTGGTCTTCAGTTCCCATCTCAGACGGGTCGCGCAACCTTTTTAGCGGCGGCTCCAAAAGGTTTGGCTAAAGACTTAACAGAGATTTTTGAATATTTCGGACAGAGCTTTGACGATGTGTTTCCAGAAATTGCCGAAGAAGCTAGTGAGCAAATGTCTGGTCGTTTGCGCACGGCACTAAGCAGTTTTGAGGAAACTCAGGATGCTTTACGCGGAACAGATAGCTTTAATGTGTTGCAGCGCGATATAGAGCGCGTCAACCAAATGGATAGTGTTGACGAGAAGGTCACCTATCTACGCTCGCAGGCTGAAATGCTGAAGTCTAACGCCAGAGATTACGACAATCCGCGCACGGTTCAAAGACTAGGTACGGCCCTAGATCGTTTGGCTACCGTGGAGCAAGCACGGGCTCAACAAGAGGCCACTGATTTAGCTCAGAGCGTTGTGCCCGGAGAAGAAGCTCCAAACCCAATGACCTCAGAGCGGTTGATTGAAATACGGTCAAAACTTTTAGAAGCGGCGGGTAATTTAAGAAGCGGGACCAACAAGCGCGGTAATAGCGATACCGCGGAGAAGCTGGACCGCCTTGCTAACGCAGTTCTTGACGACGTTTTAAGCGCAGATACGGACGCTGCGGATTACAATGCCGCTCGTGCCTTTACTTTAGCGCGGCGTGATTTGACACAGAGAACCTTTCTAGGGGATCTTGGTAATGCAGACCCGCTTGGCAGACCACGGGTCACGCCTGAAGGCATGTTGGATTATATGTTCAAAGGTGGCAATGATTCCGTTCTGCGTCGGTTTAATGAACTTGAAACTGTAAATCAGTTTATTAGAACTCAGATGGGACTACCTGAAGGCGACGCTGCGGAGTATGCGGGAGACGTTGCTAACGCATACGAAAACGCTTTCCGGTATACTGCTTCTAAAATCATGGTAGATCGTCCCGATCCTAATGACATGAATCAAACCATTAAGATGGTTGATCCGAAACGTCTAAGAGATTTTAAAGCCGATCCAGCAAATCAACAGATTCTAGCAACGATGCCTAGCTTGGCTAGAGATCTTAAAAGTGCCAGCAAGGCACAGGTTTTGTTTTCAAGCATAGATCCGGATGTGTTTTTTAAACAAAGTCCTGAAATGAAAGCTTTTGAGTTAGCGGCTAATCTTGGGACAGAGAGGCCGGGCAAAGCGATGACCAAAATAATGGGTCAGGACAATCCGTTCAGGGATCTAAACTTCATGCTCAACGCTGTTCGTAATGAGCAGAAAGCCCGGATTTTGCAAAACGGCGAGGTAAAGGTAACTACTAAGCCTCGCAAGGATATTTTTTCAGAAGACGGTACAAAGTTTACCGTCGGCGATGCTGAAAAGGGGATGAGGGCTGCTATAATGAATTATGCCATTATGCGCGGCGGCGGTGATGGACTTAACATCGTTCCTAAAAACATCTTTGATACGTTGTTCACGAAACCTCCGGGAATTAAAGACGCGGACAATACGTTAATGAATTGGATGAGAAGAAATGACCTCGTGACTGAGGATGAAGCCACCATCATACGGCAATCTTTGCGTGAGATGATAAACGTTGAAGAAGCCTTTCAACAAGGCAACCTTGAGAACGTTTTGTTTAAGAACCCAACGCAGTCAAAGCGCACAGGTATTCGTATTTTAGGTGCTACGCTTGGTCAAAAGTCTCAAGAATCCCTGAACAACATGCTTAGTAAGATTGGTTTAGGTACTACTGGCGGCGGTATTGGCGGCGGTATGATTGCGGCGGAAGAGGGCTCGACGGCATTGCAGAACATTTTGCTAGTCGCTCCAGAAACAGCCGTTGTTAAAACAATGCAGAAATTAATGGAAGACCCTAAGAAATTTTCTGAAATGTTGCTCGACATTCGTAACGCAAAGCAAGACGCTGCAAGTACAGAGCGTCTGAACAATTTGATGGCAGAGTTTGGCGTTAACCAATTAGCTAAACGTGACGCCGTAATCCTTAGATCCCTTCTGCTAGAAGAAGAGGAGTTTGAGCCCGAAGCGTTACCGGAAGCCGTACCTTCCCAAGAGGAAACAACTCCACAAGATCAAAGAAACCTGCGCGGACGCAACAGACCACGTGATGACAGAAAGCCTATGCAGCTTAGTCCACAACCTCCCGCAGCTTCTCAAGGACGTAATGTCCCACGCTCGCAGCCTGTAGGCACTCCCACCACTCAGGCGGCTCTCCCCGCTCCGCAACCCCCCATGATTAGCGGGGCGGGGACGAATCCACAGTTGCGGCAACAATACGCCGCGCTGTTCCCAAATGATCCAATATCGGGTATGTTGGTTCAACGGCCACGGACCTTCCGTCGCGGCGGCATAGCAAGCTTAATGGAGTAGACGATGGGTTTCTTTGACGATTTAGCAATGGGCTTTGGTGCTAAACCAAAGACACAAGATTTTAAACAAAGAACCGCGGCTACTATAGCAAAAAACAAAGGCGGCGGAGCCGCAGGCGCTGCGGCGGCTGAAAAATATCTAAGCGATGTTGGGGGATCTGGGTTAAGTTTTGGAAACACTCCCGTAGGTAATCTTTCCAATTCCGGAGGTCAATTTCAACAACCCGCTCCTTCCAGTGGGGGCGGTTACACAAGCATTGCAGACATGTTTGACGGTGGCGGACCGGGTATGGCTGGCGCTCAATTTTCAAATGTACCCAGTGGTCATTTAGATACGGACGGAAGCGGATATATTTCAGAAATGGAATATAATGCGGGCGGAAACTCTGCGCTTGATACACAGGGCGGTATTTCGTCTCTTTCTAATAAATTAGGATTTCGTCCGCTTGGATCTTACGAGCAGGAACGTAATTTGGGATCCGCAGGAACTAACATTGGAACTTCTGGTTTAGGGGATTTTCTTGCAAGCGGGGGAATGATGGGAAGCTTTTTAAATTCTGGACCAACTTCATTGCAATTAGCTAACCCCAATATGCCTCAAGGCGCTACCTTAGACCCCGGAGCAGTTTCCGTTTATGACGCAAAAGCAGAAATGGCTGAACCTTCTCTTATGGAAAAACTTCGCTTAACGCCAGAATTTGCTAATCCTAATCCCGTTAATGTCACGGATAACTCTAGTGATAACAGTTCTATAGCGGTTGTAGAGCCGCCTAAACCCGTATCGCCTGTAGTCGTTTCACGACAACCCGCGATACACATAGCTCCAACCCGACAGTACGCATATGGAGGCATTGTCTCACTAGGGAGACGATAATGGCCGACGTCCCCGCACCAGTAGAAACTAATCGCGGCCCACGGGTCCAGACAAATTCCAAGGGCCTTGGCTCTTTTATTCCACCAGAGCTTAAAGAAACAGGGCGTCGGGCTGTAAACCTTGCCTCTGCCCTTGATCCTGTTCAAGGTATTCTGCGGGGGATGAGTGCTAGTGGACGCGCCGCAGATACAGAACTAAGTCCGGAAGAGCGCAGATCCGCCTTGATAGAAGCGGGTATTGAAACCGCGGCTCCTTTGGCAATGATGGGTTTAGGTGCGTTAGCCAAGCAACCCGTAAAAGCCACTGTGTTAGATATACTTACTCCAACGGGTGCGCCGCAAGCTGTGGTAGACGATGTTGCGGATCCTAGCCGCCGTGCGTTTATGAAAGGCGCTGTAGCTACGGGAGGCATTGCAGCTATTGCTCCAGACGTAATCGCGGAGGCTTTGGAAAAAGTCCCTGCGGCAGTGAAGCGTGTGCGAGGCGGGGGTCATATGGCGACAGTCTTAGACTCAATTTCAAAAAACAAAGAAAAAACACGGGAATTATATGAAAAAACTCGTGATTTATCTAAAAAAATAAATCCATATTTGGAATCTATTCGCAAAACAAACTTACCAATTAAAACCACCCCGGAAGAAATCCAAGAATCCTTTGAAGCAATGGGGCAAACACGGGAATTGCAAAAAGAAGCGGGCCGTTTAGAGTCGGTTAGAGACGGAAACCTTTTAAACCTTTTGCAAAGTGTTAGAAATTCTCCAAAAATTTTAGATGAGGCAAGAGACGAAGATTTGGAAGCTCTTATTGGTCATTTAGATAACCTTCCGGGTAGTGGTTACGCAGAACGTTTAGAAGACCCTGAATTTGCTGACATTTTTGATGAAATTAAAAAACGTGGTCTTCATCAACAAAAAAATAAAGACGGTATAAATGAATACCCGTACTCTCGTATGTTTGTGGAAGAGTACGAAGAAGGTGTTTTAGAAATAAACCCAACTACACCGTCTAGTTTTGACCTAAAAATGACGGACCGCGATACTATTCCTGTCGAAGACTTAGTTGGAAGAGATCAAGAAGATCGCGCCCGTGAGATGATCCGTGAAGCTTTGGTAAAAGAATTTGAGCTTGGTCAAGAAAAAGGTCTGTCT
>Ga0181406_1001083_pt1 | contig 10098 bp, 8 predicted proteins | sample 29SPOviralmetaG_FD_130135 | JGI IMG/M metagenome (GOLD analysis project Ga0181406, IMG submission 130135) | Marine viral communities from the oligotrophic San Pedro Time Series (SPOT) site, San Pedro Channel, CA, USA - 29 SPOT_SRF_2011-12-20 | ecosystem: Environmental > Aquatic > Marine > Strait... | reverse complement strand
GAAACGTTATGATGATCTACGTAAGATGCAGCAACGTCAAGCTGAAGAACTAAAGACTATTAAGTTACAGCTAGAGAACGCTAAAGAGCAAGGTGTTGTGCGTCCTCCCAAGTCGGATGAAGATATTCAAGCGTGGGCTGATAAGTACCCTGATGTAGCAGGTATAGTAGAAGCTATAGCTGATAAGAAAGCACAAGAGCGTTCATCAGATATAGACAAGCGACTCAAAGAAGTTGAAGAGCTAAGAGTTACAGCTAAACGTGAAAAAGCTGAAGCTGAACTATCAGCACTTCACCCTGACTTTACTGATATACGTGCTGATGATGTATTCCATGAGTGGGCTAAGGAACAGCCTAAGTGGGTACAAGATGCTTTGTATGAAAACCAAGATGATCCACGTTCTGTTATTCGTGTTATTGATCTTTACAAGTCAGACAAAGGTATGGATACTAAGTCTCGTAAGAAAGCCACCAAAGATGCAGCTAAGGCAGTAGTTAACAAACGTGCTACTAAACCTGACACTGTAGATATGGAAGGGGCTTTTAGTGAGTCACAAGTCAAGAAGATGAATGATAAAGAATTTGAAAGTAATATGGATGCAATTATTGAATCCCAACGTACTGGAAAGTTTATCTATGATCTTTCTGGTGGCGCAAGATAAATAATTAAAATAAATACTTGACACTCATGGTTTAATAAGTATAACTATGGGTGTCACTATAAATACTATATAAAAGCCCTACATACATAAGTAGCTACCTTTTACTTTAGTATACTCTAAGCAAAACATTTTAGTTAAGACTTACCTGAACAATTACAGGCCCGTTACTATAACGCTACCCTAGAAAGTACAGCCTCTTGAATCTAACTGTTTTAGCTTAATTAAACCTAAGCCAAAAACATTCAATGGAGGATATACTCATGGCTTTTACAACCGCAACAGGTTATGGGAATTTACCAAACGGTAATTTTAGCCCTGTAATCTATTCTAAAAAAGTACAGCTTGCATTCCGCAAGTCTACTATTGTTGGTGATATTACCAACTCAGACTATTTTGGTGAAATTGCTGCTCAAGGCGATACCGTCAAGATTATTAAAGAACCAGAAATTTCTGTTTCAGAGTACGCACGTGGCACAAATGTCACAGCACAAGATTTGCAGGATGACGATTTCAACTTAGTCATTGATAAGGCTAACTATTTTGCTTTTAAGATGGACGATATTGAAGAAGCACACAGTCACGTTAATTTTATGCAGCTTGCAACTGATCGTGCAGCCTATCGTTTGGCTGACAACCATGATCAAGAAGTTCTTGCATACATGGCTGGCTATAAGCAGTCTTCTTTGCACAGTAAAGGTGATACTCTTAACACAACTGTTAATGGCACTAAAGCTGTAAGCTCTGCAGGTTCTAACGAACTGCTTTCCTCTATGCAACTGCATAAAGGTGACTTTGGCAATATCACTACAGCATCTGCTGGCACTCACTCAATTCCTGTGACTGCACGTATGCCCGGTGCTACTTCGTTGCCAACAGCTACCGTTTCTCCTGCAATGATTGTTGCTCGTATGAAGCGTTTGCTTGACCAACAGCAAGTTGACTCACAAGGTCGCTGGCTTGTAGTTGATCCAGTATTTATGGAAATCCTTGCTGATGAAGATTCACGCTTCATGAACGCTGATTTCGGTGAATCAGGTGGTCTGCGTAATGGTCTTGCTGTAAGCAACTTCCATGGCTTCCGTGTATATTCCTCGTCTAATTTGCCAGCACTAGGCACTGGACCGGGAACATCAGGTACTGCAAATCAACTCACCAACCTTGGTGTTATTGTTGCAGGACATGACTCGGCTGTTGCTACTGCAGAGCAGATTAACAAAACCGAAACATATCGTGACCCTGACAGCTTTGCTGACATTGTTCGTGGTATGCATCTATACGGTCGTAAGATTCTTCGCCCTGAAGCAATCGTTACTGCCCGTTATAACGCAGCGTAAGGAGATATACAATGGCTACTTTTGATATGACCCTTGCTTCTACCGCTGGCGTAGGAGCTAACGTACTTGCTGTTCCAACTGTTGTTGGTAATGCAGTACGCACTATTGAAGCAATCTTAGATATTGATGCTATGATTGCTGCAGATGCTACCATTGCTGATGGTGACATTTTCCAACTCCTTGAAATTCCTGCAGAGACAGTAGTTATTGCTGCTGGTGCAGAAATTATGAAGTCTTTTACTGCAAGTTGTACTTGTAATATTGACTTTGGTGGTGGAGATGACATCATTGACGGTGCTGCACTAGACGCTGCTGCTGGTACATACCTTGCAAAAGGTAGTAACGGTGAAGCTAACGTAGTAAGCACAGGCTCTGCATCAACATTTGCTGCTGAAGCACTTGCTTGTGTTGGTGCTGCAGATACCATTGATGTAACAGTCGCTGGTGCTGCTGCTGCTACTGGACGCTTGCGTGTCTATGCAGTGATTGCAGATGTTTCGGCTGCTCACACTGAGGCTGCTGCGGCTCAACGTGATCTACTGTAATAAACCTACATACTTTGGGGCTGGCTATATGCTGGCCCCATTAGTGTATCAAATTTATGCAACAAAAAACTCTTGGGGCATAAAAGATTTATTAAGGAAACATAATGGCTCTTACTTTTCTTTCATTAACTAATAGTACTATTACACGTATGAATGAAGTAGAGCTTACATCTACTACTTTTACTAATGCTAGAGGTGTACAAACACAATGTAAAAATGCAGTAAATGAAGCAATACGTTATATTAATCAAAGAGAGTTTGGTTACTCTTTTAACCACGCTACCAATACAGAATCATTAGTGCCGGGAAAAGTTAGATATACTTTACCTACAAGCACTAAATCTGTAGACTACAATACAGCTAGAATTAAAAAAAGTACTACGCTTGATTGCTCTGGTAGCAGTCTCGGTATTTTAAATTATAATGAATACATACAAAACGAATACGCTAATCAAGAAGATGAAATAAATTCTACTACTTTAAACGGCTCTCACTCTAGTTCTGTTGCAACTTTGACGCTCACCTCTACTACAGGGTTTGACGCTTCAGGAACGATATACATTGGTAGTGAGCAAGTTAATTATACAGCTATATCGGGCAATGATCTTACAGGGTGTACACGTGGTGCAAATGGTACTACTGCTGCTCTACATGCAGATGGTGTGTTTGTAGCACAGTTTGATAATGGAGGTGTACCTAGAAATATTGTACGTACACCTGATAATAATTATTTAATATATCCTTTTCCTGATAAAGAATATACTTTGACATTTGATTATTATACTTTTCCTTCTGATTTATCTGCACATGGAGACACTACTACTATACCTGATAGATTTGCTCCTGTAATTATAGATGGAGCCACTGCCTTTGTTTATCAATATCGTGGTGAAACACAGCAATACCAATTAAATTTTTCTAGGTTTGAGCAAGGTATTAAAAACATGCAGAGTTTACTTATTAACAAGTATGACTATGTAAGGTCTACAATGATAATTAGGCCACGAGGTTCTATTAGCTTTATGGCGGGTGTTAGTTAATGCCAGATAGTTCTCAAACACAACCTGCTGCATTTAATTGTGAGGGCGGTTTAGTTAAAAACCGTTCTACTTTTCTTATGCAACCGGGAGAAGCATTAGAGCTAGAAAACTTTGAGCCTGATGTTGAGGGTGGCTATAGAAGAATAAATGGACATCGTAAATACGTAAATCAAATAGTACCTCAAACATCTGCTAGTTCTGAAAAAATACTTATGGTTGCTAGTTTTGCAGATAAAGTATTAGCTGCTAGAGGTGAAAAAATATTTAGTTCTGCTTCTACTGAAGTTGCCTCTAAGATATCTTCTAGTACAGGCATGACAGGCTCTGGTACTATTACAGTAGATAGCACTACAGGATTTTCTTCTAGTGGTACTATACAAATTAATGATGAAATTTTTACTTATACAGGTGTAACCTCCGTTACTTTTACAGGTGTAACTAGAGCTACTTCAAGTACTACTGCGGCTAATCATGCTGTTGATGATGTAGTATCAGAAGATTGGACAGAGAGAGATACTGGAAGAAGTAGTGCAGGTAAATACCGTTTTGAAAGATATAACTTTGATGGCAATGAAAAGATAATTGTTGTTGATGGCACAAATGCACCAACAATATTTAACTCTTCTGTTTCTGCAACTGACGTTAGTGAGAGTTCTGTAGCGGGTTCTACTATTGTAGTAGCATTTAAATCACATATGTTTTATGCAGGTAAATCTAGTACCCTTCAAACATTAGTGTTTAGTGAGCCTTTTGATGAAGATGGTTTTAATTCTGGACAGGGTGCAGGTACTATTAAAGTAGATGATAACATTGTTGCTTTAAAAGTTTTTCGTGATGCACTATTTATATTTTGTGAAAACAGAATATTTAAATTGACAGGTTCTACTTTAAGTGACTTTGCAATACAACCTGTTACAAGAAATATTGGTTGTGTAAATGGAGATACTATTCAGGAATTTGCAGGTGATTTATTATTTCTTGGACCTGATGGATTAAGAACTGTTGCAGCTACTGCAAGAATTGGTGATACTGCACTTGGATCAATTACACAAAATGTGCAGTCTATATTTGATGCCAACATTAAGAATGCTGCAATTTTTGATAGTGTAGTTATACCAGATAAAACACAGTATAGAATATTTTTCTCTAAAGAAGGTCAGGCAAACAGTTTAACAAAAGGTATTATATGTGTTCAACGTGCAGACAAGTATGAGTTTTCAGAGATACGTGGTATAAAACCTTCTGCTACAGACAGCCTAGTTATTGATGGTAATTCAACTGTATTACATGGAGATTTTTCAGGTTATATAAATCGTCAAGAAACAGGAAATACTTTTGATGGAACCCCAATATTAGCTAGGTATAGAAGTCCAGATTTAAGTTTTGGTGATACTGGTGTTAGAAAACACATGCAAAGAGTTATTATTAACTATAAACCTGAATCTGCTATTGACGCTGATTTGTTAGTACGTTATGATAACGAAGCTACTGAATCAGCAAGACCTGCAGCATATCCGTTAGACTCTTCATCTGTAGCTGCACAATTTGGTACTGCCTTATTTAGTACTAGTAGTAGTGCTACACAGTTTGTTTTTGGTGGACCTTCACAGCCTTTAGTAAGACAGTCAGTAGAGGGTTCAGGTTTTTCTGTTGCACTAAGAGTAAATGATGGTGGTGAAACTGCACCATATTCCCTTAAAGGGTTTCAATTAGAGTATCAATTAGGAGCAAGACGTTAAATGGGTGCTACATATACAAGACAATCATCTTTTACTGATGGCGATGTTATCACCGCTGATCTGTTTAATAATGAATATGATCAACTTTTAGCTGCCTTTGCTGCAAGTACAGGGCATACACATGATGGTACTGCTGCAGAAGGTGGACCAATTACTAAGCTGTTAGGCACTTCTATTACTATTGGTGATGCTACTTCAGGCACAGACATTACAGTAACATTTGATGGTGAAACTAATGACGGTGTATTTAAGTGGATGGAGGATGAGGATTACTTTGAGTTTTCTGATGATTTACTTATTGCGTCAACGGAGAAGATTCAGTTTCGTGATACTGCTATCTATATTAATTCTAGTACTGACGGTCAGCTTGACATTGTAGCTGACAGTGAAATACAAATAGCTGCTACTACTATTGATATAAATGGTAATGTAGATATCTCAGGTACACTTACTATTGGTGGTGCAGGTATATCAGAAGCAGAATTAGAAATACTTGATGGTGCTACTGTTACTACCACAGAAATAAACATTCTTGATGGTGATACAACTGCTAGTTCTACTACTGTAGCTGATGCTGATCGTGTTGTATTTAATGATGCTGGTACAATGAAGCAAGTAGCAGTAACAGACCTTGCTGCTTACTTTGACGATGAAATAACTGCAATGCCTAACTTAGTTACTACTGCTGCAACTACTGTAGGTGCATTGAATAGTGGTAGCATTACATCAGGCTTTGGTACTATTGATACAGGTTCTAGTACTATTACTACTACTGGATTAATTTCTGGTGGATCATTAGACATAGACGATGTTCTTATTAATGGTACTACTATTGGTCACACAGATGATACAGACTTAATTACTCTTGCTAATGGTGTAGTAACCGTAGCAGGTGAAGTTTCTATGACTACCCTAGATATTGGTGGTACTAATGTTACTAGTACTGCTACTGAGTTAAATTTACTAGATGGCGTATCAGGCTTAGTACAAGCAGACTTTACTAAATTAGCTGCTGTAGATTCAACTGCAGCAGAACTTAATATTGTAGATGGTGGTACGTCAGCTACTGCTACTACTGTAGTTGATGCAGACAGAGTAGTAATGAATGACAATGGCACTATGGTGCAGGTTGCTGTTACTGACTTAGCTGCATACTTTGATGATGAGATTACAGCTATGCCTAATCTTGTTACTACTGCAGCTACTACTGTTGGAGCATTAAACTCAGGTAGTATTACTAGTGGTTTTGGTACTATTGATACTGGCTCTAGCAATATTACTACTACGGGCGTTATTACTGGTGGTACGTTAGAAGCTACTACAGACACTGCAGCAGGTGATAATGCTGCTATTGGTTACACTGCAGCAGAGGGCTTGATCCTTACTGGTCAGGGTTCTACCTCAGACATTACACTGAAGAATGACGCAGATGCTACAGTGTTTACTGTACCTACAGGTACTGTAGCTATTCAATTCCCTGACAATGCGGGTATAAAATTTGGTGCTGGGGCTGATTTACAGATTTTTCACAATGGTTCTAGTAGCGTTATATCTGATGAGGGTACAGGAAATTTACTTATTAAAGCAGATGAACTTCTTATTCAAAACACTGCTGGGGATGCTAATTATATTAGATGTGTGTCTTCTGATGAAAGTGTACAACTTAGATTTGCAAACTCAACTAAACTATCCACAACAAATACAGGCGTAGATGTTACAGGTATTATTGTATCTGACGGTATGTCTACAAACACCTCTGGTACATCTAACTTTATAGCAGGTGTAAACGCAGGTAACTCAATAGCCTCTGGCGGTGACAAAAATGTGCTTATAGGCGATGAGGCAGGTACTGCGATTACTACGGGTGATAGAAATACGGCTGTCGGATTTGAAGCATTAAAGACAGAAGATGCACATGGCAGAAATGTTGCTATAGGGTATCATGCACTAGAAGATTTAAATGCAGGTGCAGATGCTTTAAACATAGGTATTGGTTATAATGCAGGTGCAAATCTTACTACAGGTATACGAAACACCTTAATTGGTGGAAATGCAGGTGATGACTTAACAGATGCTGACAATAATGTAGCTGTAGGAAGACAGGCTTTAGGCTCAGATACTTTAGGCAGTAAATCTGTAGCAATTGGTAATGACACTTTATTTGCACAAAACTTCACCAGTGCTACTGATTCTTACAACACAGCAGTTGGTTATGCCGCAGGAACAGCAGTCACAACAGGCCTTTCAAATACCCTCATAGGTGGACTTGCTGGTACTGCTTTGACTAGCGGTTTTGGTAATACTGCTGTTGGAGTAAACGCCTTAAAAACAGAGGATGCTCATGGGTCTAATGTTGCTATAGGTTATAAAGCACTGGAAGATTTAAACGCAGGAGCAGAAGGCCATAACGTAGCAATAGGTTATGAAGCTGGTCAAAATATAACAACAGGCGTAGAAAACACTATTATAGGAACTAATGCAGGTGATGCACTAACGGATGCTGATAAGAATGTTGCTATAGGGTTAGGTGCAATAGGCACTGATACAAAGGGTAATAAGTCAGTGGCCGTTGGATATGCTGCTTTATTTACACAAAACTTTACTACATCTACAGATAGTCTCAATACTGCTGTTGGCTATGAGGCAGGTGGAGCAGTCACAACAGGCACCTCAAACACCCTCGTAGGTGGACTTGCTGGTCAAGATGTTACTACGGCAACTGAAAATACTTTTATTGGGCAACGGGCAGGAGAGAATTATACAACAGGTGATATTAACACGGCTGTTGGTAGTTACGCCTTAAATGCTATAGGTGGCACGGGTACTGGCGCAAATAATGCTGCTTTTGGTAAGAATGCTTTGCTTACTAATACAAGCGGCTCACAAAACACTGCTCTTGGCACATACGCATTAGCTGCACAAACCACCGCAAGCACCAACACAGCAGTAGGTTATAATGCAGGTGTAGCAGTCACAACAGGTGCACAAAATACTTTTGTAGGTGGACTATCTGGTGATGGTACTGATGATGGTCTTAGAAACACAGCCGTTGGTTATTTAGCACTTAGTGCTAACGCTGGTAATGATAATACTGCTATAGGAGTAGAGGCGTTAAGCGTCACAACAGGTGCTAATAGTACAGCAGTAGGTCAAAAGGCAGGTTCTGCACTTACAAGCGGTTCTAACTGTTTATTTTTAGGTCAAAACGCAGGACTAACAGGACACCCCGGTGGTAATTTTACCACTGGAAGTAATGCACTTGTTATAGGTAATGTAAGTACTTCAGCAGCACATGTCCAAGTAGATTGGACTGTAGCCTCTGATCAACGTGATAAGACAGACTTTACAGCCCTAGACCTTGGCTTAGACTTTGTTAAGGCACTAGCACCTGTAACATACAAGTGGGATAAACGTGCTAACTATGGCGATATTACAGCAGATGATTATGATCTTTCTGCACAGACACCAGATGGCACTCACAAAGAAGATTGGCTAGACATAGGTTTTAAAGCACAAGAAGTTCAAGCACTTGAAGAAGCAGCAGGATATACAACTGCTGCTAAGAAAAACCTTACTGTATCTACATCAGATGATGGCAAGCAGATGGGTCTACAGTACAGCAAGTTTGTGCCAATCCTAGTCAAAGCAATTCAAGAACAGAACGCATTAATAGAAGCACTCACTGCAAGAGTAGCTACACTAGAAGGATAAATAAACATGACACGTACAGCAAATGAAATTACACAAGCACATGCAGCTTGTTTAGATGGGGCAAGCACAATCAATAGTGTCATTGCTACACATGCCAAAGGCAATAGTGCAACAGATAAGGACTTTGGATATGACCTTACGCATGATGAAAAGAAAGAACGTGTGTCTCGTAGCGTAGGCTATCTGAAACACCAGAAAGACACATACAGTGATTGGGGTAGCAAAGACTTTACTGCTATTAATTCTGCTATTACAGCAGCCGATAGCTTTACAGGATAAGTTGTGGAAATCAACTGGACACTAGTAACAATAGCAGGGGCATTACTAGCCCAAGGTGCTGCTGTTGTGTGGGCAGTGTCCAGTATGGTGTCTGACATTCAGTATAACAGAGCTGAGATAGCTGATATAGAAAACAGTACAGCAAGACTAGCTGATGATATACATGAAAACGATGTAATGATTGCACGTATTGATGCAAATGTAGAAGCAATCAAGGACGCTTTAAATGTGGTTACGACTAATCACGCAAAGAGATAATTAAATGATTGACCCCATCACAGCTTTTGCTGCAGCTAATGCAGCATTCAAAGGGGTCAAGATGCTTGTAGGGGCTGGTAGAGAGATACAGGATGTATCACAGCAACTAGGTGCATGGTACGGTGCAGTAGCTGATATTACTAGGGCTGAGTCCCAACGTAAGAACCCTACATGGTTAGACAAACAGACCCATGGTACTGACAACATAGAACAAGAAGCAATGGACATTATTGTTCGTAAGAAGACATTGCTTGAGAAAGAAAAAGAAATAAAGTTTATGTTAGACTACAGGTTTGGTCTTGGCACATACGATGAAATGTTAGGTATGCGTAGGCAAATACGTAAGGAACGTGAAGAGACTGTGTATGCAGCAATGGAAGCTAAAAGACAGATGGCTAACAATGCAGCTATAGGTGGCCTATCATTACTAATAATTGGTGTATTAGGTGGGGGCATATATCTGATATCACTAGGAATTGGTTAATGATTAATCTTGTTGTGTTACCCCTTGTGTTAGCAGGGCTGTTAAGT
>Ga0181406_1001082_pt1 | contig 10100 bp, 7 predicted proteins | sample 29SPOviralmetaG_FD_130135 | JGI IMG/M metagenome (GOLD analysis project Ga0181406, IMG submission 130135) | Marine viral communities from the oligotrophic San Pedro Time Series (SPOT) site, San Pedro Channel, CA, USA - 29 SPOT_SRF_2011-12-20 | ecosystem: Environmental > Aquatic > Marine > Strait... | reverse complement strand
TTGCAGGTGTAACAGCAGGTGTTGGAAAAGGTATAGGTAATAAATTAGCAGGAGGTTCTTTTAATACAGGAGTAAAACCTCAAGTATCAGGTGCTTCAAAATTATATGGAGGTGTAGGTAATACACAAGCTGCTCAAAGTTTAGCTGCAAGTGAAGCTGCTGCACAAGGAGTAACATCAAATGTAGCAAGTAGCCCATTAGATAAATTTGTAAATCCAGGTGGTACAACTACATCTACTGCAAATGTTGTTTCTCCAGATAAAAGTTTATTAAATAAATTAGCTAGTAAAGAATTTTATCAAGGTATAGGAGATAAAGTAACAAGTGCAGATACTTATAAAGCTATAGGTGATAGAGTTACAAGTCCAGAAATGTATAAAGAAATGGCAAGTGATTTTATTAAAAGAAAACCTGATGGTGGAATTAATTTATTAGGAACTGCAGGTAAATTTGGTAAAGCTATAGCACCTACACAAATTGGTGAGATGGCAGCAGATGCTTCAGCAATGGCTAGAGAACAAGAAAAGTTTCTTGAAAGTGAAGAAGATTTTTTAAACTCACCTTATAAAGATTACTTTCCTGATTACCAATCTTATACAACTAATTATTTTAAAAGATTACAACCAACACAATATGCAGATGAACAAAGTGCAGTAAATAGATTTGTTGCTTCAGGTGGTGGAAGACCTATGCAAACAGCAGCAGGTGGTGAGTTTAGTGGTATGGTTCCTGGTAATGGTGGAGGTATGGAAGATAATGTTTTTATGCCTATTAAAAAAGGAAGAGAACAAGTAGGAACATTAGCTGTTAGTCCTAGTGAGTATGTAGTTGATAGTTATACAATGGCAGCATTAGGTGGTGGTAATGCTGAAGAAGGAGCAAAGGTAATGGATAAAACAATAGAACAAATTAGAGAAAAAGCATATGGTACAACAGAGCAACCTAATGAAATAGATGGAATAAGAAGCTTAGTACCCTTACAAAGGAGTATTGCATAATGGCTAGTTTATCATCTTTATTTGGTGTAGGAAGTAAACCTCAACAGCAACCTCAAGCTGCTGCAGTAACTACACAAGAGTTACCAAAACAAATAGCACCTTACTATGAAAAGCTTTTAAAAGAAGCTGAAGCTTTATATAAACAGAAGATGGAAGCAGGAGCTCCTATCTATGAAGGTAAAACTATTGCAGGTTATACTCCAGAACAAGAACAATTATTTTCAGGACTACAATCTTTACAAGGAACACAAGCTCCTAAGTTTGCAGAAGCAGAAGCATTAACTAGAGGCACTGCTGCTAGAGTTACTCCTGATGAAGTACAAGAATATATGAATCCTTATCAACAAGCAGTTGTTGACATAGAAAAAAGAGAAGCAGAAAAACAATATCAATCTACTGTTGTTCCTCAGTTAGCTGCACAAGCTGCTGCTGCAGGTTCTTTTGGTGGTAGTAGACAAGGTATACTAGAAGGTATGGCATCAGAAGCTAATCAAAGATTACAAGCTGATATACAAGCTAAAGGTAGTGCTCAAGCTTATCAAGATGCTATGTCTAATATTAATCAACAGAGACAAAGAGAAGGTGCTGCTGCAGGACAACTAGCACAATTAGCACCTGCAGGATTTGCAGCACAGGCTCAAGAGTTAGGTGCAATAGGTAAAGTTGGTGATGTAAAACAACAGCAACAACAATTAGCATTAGATGAAGCTTATAAACAATATATGCAAGAACAACAATTTCCTAGTGAGTCATTAAAAGAATATCAATCTTATGTACAATCATTTCCAAACATACCTACACAAATAACTAGAGCTCCTGAACCACAAGGTCCTGGTCTTGCACAATCATTATTAGGATTAGGTACTACTGCTTTAGGTACATATGGTGCCTTTGGTGGATTTAGTCCTGGTGGATTTATGGGTATGAAACAAGCAGAGACTGGTGGAGGTATTTCAGGATTACCTGTTGTAAGAGCAGCAGAGGGTACAGGAGATAAATCAAGATTTCGTTCTTTTTTAGATACATTAAAACAAAGAAGTGATGAAGAATTTGAATCAAGAAAAAAAGGTGCACAAACATTTGGTGATACATTTAGTGGTTTACAAACTTTAGGTGGTGCTGCTAAACGTGTAACTGACTATATTTTTAGTCCAGAAACATCAGATAAAACTTTTAAAGAAACATTGCAACCTGTAATAGATGCAGAAAAAAGAAGAATAGGAATAACTCCACAAATGGAACAAGCAGAAATAGATAAAGCTGAAGATGAAGCTTTTGATAAAGAAGCAGAAGATGCTAATAGAAAAGTAAGAGAGCAAGGTGTGCTTTATGAAACTGGAGGGGAACGTAGAAAAGGAATAAGTATGGACCCTATTACTGATAAACAAGCAGAAGATGCAAGAATTAGAATAGACCAAGATGTAATAAAAACAGGTATTCAAGATGCATTAGAAAGAGAAGCAGCTTTACAAAAACAATTAGAACAAGTACAAAAAAATACTCCTGAAGAAGCAGCTATAAAAAATCAAATAGCACAACTAAAAGAAGCTTATAGTAAGATAGGAGAATATAAAGCACCTGATTATTCAGGAGTTACATCAGCTATGGGTGATGCAAGAAAAGTAAAACAAGATGTTATTTCTAGATTAGGAAAAGAAGAACAAGATATAAGAAATGAAGAGCTAAGTGGATTTGGACAAGCTGCTATAAAAGCAGGACAAGCTATTATGAAAGCTCCTAATATTGTTGCAGCTATTACAGATGGAATGGCAGCAGCAGGATTTGAAGGTAAAAAAGCTACAGATACTGCTAGGTCTAAAAAGAAAGCTAATAAAGAAAAAGCAGAAGCAATTACATTAGAAATAGCAAATGATAAAGTAGCTGAACAACAGTTTATATTAAGTATGAAGACTGATGCTGAAGCAAAGAAAGCTCAAAGAATAATTGAGAAGATAAAAGCAGGTGCTACAATATCTACTGCTGAAGCTAACTTTATGAACGCAAAATCTAATAGAATTAAAGCAGATGCTGATAAACTTGTAGCAGAAGGTAAATCAATACCTAAGACAGTTAGTTTTAATAAAACAGAATTATCAAACAATACAAATATTGCTAAAGAGTTTAAAGATGATATTTCTAAATCAATTAATGTTAAAGGTATGGATGAAGCTGATAAATTAAAAACTGTAAATAAATTAACACGTAATAATAAATTTATGATGCAAGTATCTCAAGCATATAAAGAATATCAAGAAGCAAATCCAAAAGGTGGTATGGGAGCTACTCAATTTATATCTACATATATTAAACAAGTTGTAGAACAAGACCCTAACTCAAGAAAAAAAGATTATGTACCTAACTTTGGATTATTTGGATAATTAAATGGAAAATTTATTACAATATGGAAGAGGAACTTCTACTAATTCTATTCCTATAGATAATAATACAAGTATAAAAACTGAAAATTTATTACAGTATGGTAATTTAGGTGTTGTTCCATCAACATTAACAGATGCATTAGAACCTGTATTTGATGAAGAGTATGCTAACTCATGGGGTAATCGTTTTGCTATTGGTGTTGATAATACACAAGCTTCTTTATTTAAAGGTTTAGATTTAATAGCAGATATAACAGAGTCTGAAGGTTTAAAAAATTATGCACAAGAAGGTATTATAAAGAATCAACAAGAAGCTGCATCTAAACCACAACCTACAAGAACTGCTTCATTTACAGAAGCATCTAAAGAAATTAAACAAGAGTTAACAGAAGATGATTTCTTTGGTGCTATAGAAAGAGGATTACTATTAGTTAAAGATATGAGTGCTCAAGCCTTACCTTCTATGTTACCTACTCTTGGTGCTGCAGTAGCTGCTCCTATTGTTGGCTCTGCTCTTGGTGCTGCTCCTTTAGTTGGTGGTACTCTTTCACTAGCTACAAGATTAGTTGCTCCTTTAGTTCCAGGATATTTAATGGGTAGTGGTGAAACATATGAAGAAGCTAAAAGTTTAAAAGCTAAAGAAGGAGATGCACAAAAGTTAGCTGTTATAGGTGGTGTAGGTATTTCTTTATTAGAAAGACTAGGTGCTGCTAGGACATTAAAAGGTTTAGTAGATGATGTAGGTGTAAAATATGTAGATAATGCTTTAGGTAACTTAGTAGGTAAAGCTTCTGTTAAAGAAGCTAGAAAACAAGCTGATGATATAATGAAAGACCCTAGTTTATTTATAAAAAGAAATTTAGGATTAGAAGCTGCTAAGTCTGCTGTTAGAGCAGGTGCTACAGAAGGTCTTACAGAAGGAGCACAAGAAGCTATACAAATAGCAAGTGCAGGATTAGCTGCTGATAAAGGAATTAACCCTTATGATAATGCTGAATATACTAATAGAATAATAGATGGTATAGCACTAGGAGCTGTTGGAGGTGCTACAGTAGGTACAGGTGCAGGTGTTGTCACTAATCTACAACATAAAGATGTTATTAATAGAACAGAACAAAGATTAAAAGAAGTAGCTGATTTAGAAGAAGCTACCAAAGGTATGTCTGATGACCAGATAAGAAATTATGTTAAATTAAAAAAGAAAGAATATAAGCCTAGTTATTTACAAAATGTTTTTAATACAGCTCTTGCTCCATTAGTTCCTTTAGCAGGTAGAAACAAAGCAGGATATGAAGTATATAATGCTTTAGCAAGTTATAATGATAATGTAAGTGCAAGTGTAGGACAATATGCTAAACCTTTAGATGAAGCTTTACAAAATATTAGAAGAAATATTAAAGCTCCTCTTATACAAGGTAGTTTAAATAAAAGAAAAAATAAAGAATTATATAATCTATTACAATATGGAACAGACTCTAGAGACCCTGGAGTATTAAAAGCTGCTCAAATAATTAGACAGGATATATTAGGTAATGCTTTATCTCCTGAAGTAAAAATTAAAAAAGATTCTTTACGTAAAAGTTTATTAGAAAATAGAACAGAACTAGAAGAAGTAACTAAAGCAAGAGAGTTAAATAAATTAGATGCTCAAACAGAGCAAAATATAAATACTAAATTTAATCTTTTAAAAGAAAAATATGAAGGAATGAAATTAGCTATTGAAAAAAATATTAATAATAAATTAACTATTGCTCCTGAAAATAAACAAGAAGCTATTAAACAAGAACAAGAAAAACTTATTAATAATAAAGATTTTTTAAATGATGAAACATTTACAGATTTAGATAATACAGTAGTTGCTAAAGCAGAATCTACTGGTTTATATGGTGCATTAAATGAATCAGATTTAAGTTTAGCTTTTACACAAAATTATTTTCCTAGAGTATATAACTTTGGATTGTTTAGTGTAATAGGTAATAAGTTAGGAATGGGTAAGATAGCTAAAGCTAAAAAAATATTAAGACAACAAGGCATGGCAGAACAAGATATTAATGGATTCTTAGATAATGTTAGAGGTAATGATGGTGTGTATGTTCCTGAAACTGATGTATCACAATTAGATATATTACTAGATGCTAGAGATAATACAAAAACAACACAAGAAAGTAAAGCATCTATAGAAAAAAGAAGAGAGATTACACCTGAAACATTTAAGAAGTTAGAGAAAGCAGGACTTGTTGAAACAGATGTTAAAAAAATATTAGATAAATATATATTACAAGCTAATCAAAGAAATGAAGTTCGTAAATTAAAACAAATTATAGACCCTGCTTTAAAAGAACTACAACAAGGAAAAAATATAGACATAGGTGAAGTAGATAGAATTAAAGATATATATCAAGCAGTACAAAATAGATATAAAAGTATTCAAGATGAAAAGTTTAAAAAAGCAATGAGATTTTATTTAACATATCAATATATTTTAACACTACCTCTTGCTGCATTAACTGCATTATCAGAACCTCTTATTGTTTTATCTAGAGTAGAAGGTAAACATCTTATACCTGCTACTATGAAAGCTTTAACTAATACATATAGACAAGCAGTTAGAAGTGTTCTTCCTAAATTTAAAAAAGCTGAATCAGAAGAAGCTTTTATGGGTATACTACAAGGTTTTGATGGTACTCTTGCTGAAAGATTAGGAGATATTGCAGGTGTAGATGTTGTTAGAAAAGTAACAGATAAATTTTTTAAACTAACTATGCTTACACAGATAACACAGTTTAGTAGAGATATTGCTTTTCAAGCTATGTCTAGACAAATAGCTGATGATATTAAAATATTAGCTGTTGCTAATCAAAAAGGAATAACTAAAAAAGAAAATACAAAATTTCTTAATGCTAAAAAAAGATTGTCTGAATTAGGATTAATAGAAAATAATTTAAGAACTAAAAATCCTAATGCATCAGATGCAGTTAAGTGGGCAGAAGGACAAATACCTGCTGCACAAACTCCTACTATTATTCGTAAAGCTTTATCAAAAGGAGTAGATGATATTATTATGGCTCCTAATGTAGTTAATAGACCATTATGGATGTCTAATCCTCATCTTGCTTTATTTGCACAGCTTAAAGGTTTTATGTATACCTTTGGTTTAAAAGTAGGTGGTAGAATTTTAAATGAAATTGTTAAACCTTTGTTTAAAGGTAGAGTACCTGTTAATGAAACTGTAAAGTATGGTACATCTTTAGTTTTAATTATAGCTGCAAGTATGGCAATTAAAGAAATGAAAGATGAAATACGTTATGGAGATGAAGATAGTAATTGGAAAGATGCTACAGGTGCTGAAAGATTAATATCAGCTATAATTTCTACTAATGTTTTAGGAGGAGTTACAGGTTTATATGATGCACTAGGTTCTTCAAAGTATGGAGTATCACCTATAGAATCTATATTAGGACCAGGTGCTATACATTTTTCTAAATTAGTACAAGCTATATCACAAGCTAATCCATTAACACAAGCTAACCCAAGAGCTTTATCTACTCATATAGCACGTTCTATACCTGGTGTAGCTGCTTTAGACCCAACTAAAGTTTCTGAGATTAGTGATGTTATTGAAGAATTTTTATTACAATATTATAGTTAGGATTAAATAATGGCAGATATGAATATGATATGGAACGCAGTATTAACTATGGCAATAGGTGGATTTTTATGGTGGATACGTTCTACGTCTGCTGCTATTAGTAAAGTTAAAGATGAACTAGCAGAGACAAGAGAGAACATAGCTGTAACCTATGCTTCTAAAGAAGATGTTAAAGATGATTTAAAACAACTGCTGCAGAGATTTGATAGACTCGAAAGCAAAATAGACGATATGATAAGAAGACATAAATAACTAATAAGGAAATAAAACAATGGCAAATTTTAGTAGTAAAAAATTAATACAAGATACAGGAAGAAAGATGGGTTTAGCCACAACTGTTAAACGTGCTCAAAAAAGAGACCCTTCAGAAAAAACTTTCTTTGATAAAAAAAGAGGTAAAGAATTAGCTGCAGTATCTAAAGAAGATATGAAAGATGCAGGCTTTGATTCTTTTGGTAAAGACTCTTTAGGTAAATATTTAAATATGAAAAAGAAACTAGGTAGAAAACCTACAAAAAAAGATTTTGTTAAAGAACCATCTCAGTTTCAAAAGGCAATAAAGAAATCACAAAATAAAGCAATACAATCAAATATAAAGAAACGTGCTAAAAGTGCTATTTCATCTGCTAATAAACCTAATCCTAATGACCCTAGTTATAATGTAAAAAAAATAAAAAAAGGTCCTGTAAAAAAGAAAAGTAATTTAAAAACACAATACGCTCAAACAAATAAACGTAAAACTATTAAAGCTAAAGATAAAAATCCAGAATTAGAAAAGAAAAAAGGCATAGGAGGTTTTGGATATGCTCCAAAGAAAACAAGTGTAATTACTTCTAGTTATAATAAAAAACCAAATACAAGTTCTAGAAGTTATAGAAAAGGTGGAGGAAATGTTTTTGTAGCCAAGCAGTATGGTGGAAAAATAATATAAGGAACTAATATGACAAAGCAATTTCAAAAAGATTTAACTTCTTCTGAGTTAAAAACAGCTATGAAGGAAGGTAGAAGATTGTCTAGTTTAAGTCCAAAAACTAAAGATTGGATAAGAGGTAGATTATTAGAAGATACATCTGTTAAACCAAAAACTAAAGTTGAGAAAGCTGCAGATAGTATGACTAAAACAGGTGGTGGTCTTATTAATTGGGCTAAAAAAAATCCTGTTCAAGCTGCATTATTAGTTGTTCCTGGAGCAGTTGGTTTTAGATTAGCATCAAAAGCAGGTACTTTTTTAACTAAAAAATATGGTTCCAAAGCTGCAGATAAAGTTAAAGATACCTTTGCAAAAAAAATGGCTCCAGATTTTAAAGTGCCAAAAAAAGAATCTGTTATATCTAAAACAGTTAAAAAGAATGATGAAAAAAAATCACCTATACAAAATAGTGGAGTAGATAAAATAGTTAAAAAGAAAATACCACCTATACAAAAAAGTGGTGTAGATAAACTTAACTTAGCAAAACAAAAAGTTAATAATAGTAAACAAATTAAAAATTTAAATTTGTCTTTTGATGATAAGAAAAAAATTATACAAGAGATGTCTAAAGGTAATAATAAAAAATTAGCTACTGCTTTTACTCAAGTGTTAAGAAAAAAGAATAGTAAATTAGTAGGTAAAGAATCTGTTAAAGAAGCTAGAAAACAAGCTAAATCTGTTATAGATAAATCTAAAGTTGATAAAGTTAAACCTGTTAAGGTAGATAAAAAACCTATAGTATCTAAAGATACTCAAATATTATTAACTCGTAAACTAGTAAAAGATTTTAAAAATAATAGTAACTCTATTACTAAACAAATAAATAGTTCTAAGATGGACTCATTAAACAAAAAAAGATTAATTAATACATTACAAGATACAGTTAATTTTTTACAAAAGAATAAAGGCTCTACTATTGGTGAGGCTTTAAAAGGTGCAGGTATAAAAAATCCATTAAAGATTTTAAAAAAAGGTGGACTAATTAAAAGAAATATGGGTGGTAATTTAAAACAACCTCCTACAGGTAATAAAGGTTTACGTAAACTACCTACACCTGTAAGAAATAAGATGGGCTTTGCTAAAAGAGGTGGTGTTGTTAAAAAAAATACAGGTGGATTCTTGGGAGCAGGTAAAGCATTACGTGGACAAGGAGCTGTTATGAGAAAAAAAGGAGGAAAGATTGGTTACTAGATGGAAGTTTTTCTCAGAAGATGAATTAAGATGTAAAGGTACAGGTGAAGTAAACATGGATGAATTATTCATGGATATGCTTGTATCTCTTAGAGAAAGATTAAAACAACCTATGTCTATTAGTTCTGGTTATAGAAGTGAATCACATAATATAGCTATAGGTGGTAGTACTAGGTCTGCACATTTAAAAGGTTGTGCTGTAGATGTTGTTTGTTCTGGACATAAAGCATTTGAGATAGTACGTATAGCATTAGAGCTAGGCTTTACAGGTATAGGTGTTAAACAAAATGGTGTACATGAAAAAAGGTTTATACATCTAGATACTATGCCTAAGAGTTCTGTAACAAGCCCAAGACCTTGGATATGGTCTTACAAATAGGAGTAATATATGGACCCAATCACAGCGATTGCAGCAGCAACAACTGCTTTCAATGCTATAAAGAAAGGATTTTCTGTAGGTCGTGATGTAGAAAGTATGTCTAAGGATTTAGGCAGATGGATGGGTGCAATACAAGATGTTAAAGATGGACATAAGAAAAGTAAAGGTAGAACATTTGGCTCTATTGAAGAAGAAGCTTTGGAAACATTTGCTGCAAAGAAGAAAGCAGAGCAGATGGAAAGTGAGTTACGTACTTTTGTTAATTATTCTCATGGTCCTAATGCTTGGAATGAAGTAATACGTATACAAGCAGATATAAGATTAAAGAAAAAAGAAGCCATAGCAGAAGCTAAAAAACTACAAGCAAAAAGAATAGAAAATATTATTCTTGGTGTTCTTGTTCTGTTTTTTCTTGGTGCTGTTGGTGCTGTTCTTTATCTAATTTTATCTGTTGAATAATCTTTTTATGATTAGATTTTTCTATTAACAGTTTTACTTTATCTGTACTTAATTTATTTAAACATTCTATTATATT
>Ga0181406_1001074_pt1 | contig 10132 bp, 13 predicted proteins | sample 29SPOviralmetaG_FD_130135 | JGI IMG/M metagenome (GOLD analysis project Ga0181406, IMG submission 130135) | Marine viral communities from the oligotrophic San Pedro Time Series (SPOT) site, San Pedro Channel, CA, USA - 29 SPOT_SRF_2011-12-20 | ecosystem: Environmental > Aquatic > Marine > Strait... | reverse complement strand
CGCAAGGGGAGGCAGTTCTGAACATACTGCCAGAATTGACAGATTCAGGTGGGACTGGATATAAACCTAAACTATAGTTCTAGTTTATTATGTCAAGAGGTCGAAAAAAAATACCAACACAAATAAAAAAAATTTCTGGAACAGATCGTAAAGATAGAATTCTTGAAAACGAAATGGAGGTTGCTAAAGTCGAATCAATGCCTGAAGCTCCTCTTTTTTTTAATGATTATTCAAGAGAAGAATGGCACAAAGTTACTAATGAACTAGCAAATAAAGAGATGTTATTCGAGGTTGACCTGGGTTTATTGGCCGCATATTGTAGAGAAATGGGTATATATTTTGAAATGATTCAAGAGCTTCAGGCCGGTCATGTAGAAAGAACCTATGATAAAGACGGAAGATTACGAGCAAGTAAAATAAAACCAGAAGCAAAAATTGCAAGAGATAGTCTGGATCGAGCAATAAAAATTGCTACACAATTTGGTTTTACACCTTCGGCTCGTGCTAGCATATCACAACCGACCAAAGCAAAAGTAATTGAAAACAAATACGACTTTTTTGAATAATGAAAATAAAAGAAGATGAAATATATTACTTTGATTCTGATGCTGCAGATCGTGTTATATATTTTATTGAGAATCATATTCGACATTCAAAAGGAGAATACGGAGGTAAGTTTTTTAAGTTAGATGCTTGGCAAAAGAAGATTGTAACAGATATTTTCGGCTGGAAAAAAAGAGAGAATAACACTAGAAGATTTAGGACTTGTTATTTATCAGTACCAAGAAAAAACGGAAAGTCAACCTTGATTTCTGCAATTAGTTTATATATGTTGTTTGGAGAAAAAGAGCCAAGTGCCGAATGTTATATTGCTGCAGGAGACAGATCACAAGCCGGTATTATTTTTGACCTGGCTTCGACAATGGTCAAAATGGATCCACAATTACAAAGCTGTTTAAAGGTATATCGAAATTCAATCATTCATGAAAAAAGTAATTCATCTTTAAAAGCAATCAGTGCCGACGCTTCAACCAAGTACGGATTCAATGCTTCGTTTATAGCCATGGATGAATATTTTGTGCAAAAAGACGATTCTCTTTGGACTGCTTTAACGACTTCAGTAGGAGCAAGATTACAGCCATTAGTAATAGCAATAACAACGGCCGGATATAATAAAGAATCAATCTGTTACAAGACTAAAGATTATGGAGATAAAGTAGCAAAAGGTATAATTGAAGATCCTACTTTTTATTATGTCGATTATGGAGCCGAAGAAGATGAGGATTGGACGCTTGAAAAAACATGGCGAAAAGCTAATCCAGGCTTAGACAATGGGATGGTAAAAATTGAATATTTAAAAACAGAATGTGAGAAAGCACAAAGAATGCCAAGTCAAGAAGCCAACTTCAGAATGCTACATTTGAATCAATGGGTATCTTCAGAGCAACGTTGGTTGTCAGATATCGACTATATGAAATGTAATCAGGGGGAAATTGATATTGAATACTTAAAAAAATTACCTTGTTATGCTGGGTTAGACCTTGCAAGCGTTCGTGATATTACAGCACTCGTTTTACTCTTTGTAGATGAAGATAAATATATCACTTTGCCTTTTTTCTTTACGCCACAAGATAATGCTTTCATTAGATCCAGACGAGATGGAGTCGATTATATATCATGGAATAACGAGGGTTATATGGATTTAACTCCTGGAGATGTTACAGATTATAATTTTATTCAAGCAAAGATTATGGAGCTTGCAGAGAAATTTGATATCAAACAGATAAATTACGATCGTTGGAATGCATCACAATTAGTTATAAATTTAGTAAACGAGGGATTGCCAATGAATCCATACGGACAAGGATTTCTTTCAATGTCGGCACCTACAAAAGAACTCGAAAAAATTATATTAAATAAGCAATTAAATCACGCAGGTAATCCGGTATTGCGTTGGATGTTATCTAATGTAAGAATGAAATTGGATCCATCTGGAAATATTAAACCAGATAAATCAAAGAGTACAGAAAAGATCGACGGACTTGTGGCTCTAATTATGGCACTCGGTGGCGCAATGAATTCAGATCAAATCGAAGATTCAGCTTATAAGAATAAAGGTATTACTTTTTTATAATAGTATATTGAATAGCATTCCGGTTTTAGAGTATCTTTATCCTGTATACAATATTACTTATGGGTTTATTCGATTTCTTTAGGTTACGACCTTCAAAAAGACACAATCAAAACGATACATTTATTTCTCAATCAGTTGGACTGAATGCTAATTCGGGAACAATAGTAGATGAAAATTCAGCATTAAATTTCAGTGCTGTATGGGCGTGTATTAGAGTTATTTCAGAAGCAATAGCATCTTTACCAATACAAGTTTATAGAGATGTAGACGGCAACAAACAAATAGCACGAGAGAATCCAATTCATAAATTGGTAGCATGGGATCCGAATTACTACATGACTTCATATACTTGGCGTGAATGCTTAATGACAAATCTTCTTATTCATGGGAATTCTTATTTTATTATTGAACGTAATAATCAACAACGTCCAGTTGCTTTACATTATATAGACCCAGATAAAGTAGAACCGAAGAAGGTAGATGGTAGAGTGTATTATGAAATCGAAGGGTATTCGGAACCCATACTATCTGAAAATATGCTACATTTTATGGGCTTGTCTTACGATGGATGTAAAGGAAAATCTGTTCTTTCTGCTCAATCAGACACAATAGGATTAAGCTTAGGAGCTAATGTAACAGCCACTTCTTACTTTGGAAATTCAAGCCAAATATTTGGAGTACTTAAACACCCAGGAAAACTGAATGAAGAATCTGTTCAGAGATTAAAGCAATCATGGAACAATCAATATTCAGGTCCTTATAATTCAAACAAGACTGCAGTTCTGGAAGATGGAATGGATTTCAAACCAATTACTATACCTGCTGCCGATAGACAATTATTAGAAAGCCGAAGATTTCAAGTAGAGGAGATTGCTCGTATTTTTAGAGTACCTCCTTATTTAATAGGCGATTTACAAAAAGCAAATTACAATTCAATGGAGCAATTAAGTATTGATTTTGTAAGACATACATTAAGACCTTACCTGGTCAACATCGAAAGTGAATTAAACCGAAAACTATTTCGAGAATCTGAAAGAGGACAATTCTATATTAAACTAAAAGTCGAAGGTTTACTAAGGGGAGATTCACAAAGCCGAGCAACATTCTACAGAGAACTATTATCAATGGGGGTATTAAGCATCAATGAAGTAAGGCAAATGGAAGACTTAAACGATATTGTGGATGGAGATAAACACCTGGTGCCACTTAATTTTACAGACATTGAAAATCTAAATAACATACAAAATGAAGAATAAAGAATTACGATACTTCAATATACAAGACCTTGAAGTAAGACAAGACGAAGACGGCCAAAAGGTAGTGGGATATGGAGCTGTTTTTAATACCCCGTCAAATGATTTAGGAGGGTTTACAGAAAGAATTGAGTCGAATGCATTTGATGGTAGAACGGGAGATGATGTTCGTTTTTTATTAAATCACGATCCAAATTTTATTTTTGGAAGAACTATATCTGGCACTTTAAATTTATCTGTTGATTCTATTGGATTAAGATATGAAGTGGATTTGCCAGATACTCAAGCTGCACGAGATTTGGCTGTATCACTTAAAAGAGGAGATATAACGCAATCCAGTTTTGCCTTCACGGTTGAAGATGATAATTGGGACCAAGACGAAAACAATAATATCGTAAGAACGATTAAAAAAGTAAATCGTTTATACGATGTAAGTGCAGTCACCTATCCAGCATACGAAGAAGCATCTGTTGCTATTCGATCCATGGAGAAATGGCAAGAAGAGGAAAGAGCTGAAAAACTAAAAGAATCTTTAAAGAAAGAAAAAGAAGAAAATAAAAAAGAGGAGCAAGACCTCATCAACAGAAATCTTGCAGAACTTAAATTGAAAATTAAATCTAAAAATTAACTAATTATTATTCAAAAATGAAAACATCAAAATCATTATTTGAATCGAGAGCTGAAGTTTTGGAAAAAATGGAAGAAATCGTTGCTTTAGCAAAGACTGAAGAACGTGATCTTACTGAAGACGAAACGACAAATTTTGATTCATTAAGCGAAAAAGCTGACGCTTTAGAAGTGGAAGCTAAACGTTCTCAGAAATGGGAAGATATGCAAAAAGCAAAAGTAAAACAAGCACCAGCTGTTTCTGAAACTGAAAAGGTTTCAAGAAATTGGTCTTTGTTTAAAGCGATTAACGAAATCCGTAACGGAAAACCATTGACTGGACTTGAAGCTGAAATGCATCAAGAAGCAGAAAAAGAAGCTCGTAAATCATTACAAGGTATTGGTATACCAACAATGATGACAGAGAAAAGAGCTATTGACCAAACAAATAGTGCTATTGCTCCAACAGCAGTAGGTGCTTATGTTGACTCTTTACAAGCTGAAGCTTTATATACAAGAGTAGGCGTTACTAACTTAGGTACGGTTGCTGCTGATACGGTTCTTCCTATCGCAGGAGGATCTACTGTAGGGTGGAAAACTGAAGTTGCTGCTGCAGCTGATGGAGGTGCTAACTTTGATAAACTTACTTTATCTCCAAAAAGATTGACTGGATATGCGAACATATCTAATCAGTTACTTATTCAAAACGGACCTGCTGCTGAAGCATCTGTAATGAGAGATTTAGGAAGAAATGCTGCAACACAAATTGATGCTGCAATGTTTGCTTCATCAAATGTTACTGCGGCTCCTGGCTGTATTGCTGCTACTTCAGGTGTATTGACATTTGTTGAAGCTACTTTCGGATCAGGCTCTGTTGCATCTGATATGTTAGAAGCAATCCAAACAATTGCTAACGATCATGGTCTTGACGGAAATCTTCAATTCGTAAACTCTTGGGAACTTTATTCTGCTATTAAGAATGAAGCAATGGTAAGTTCTGTATCTCCATTATATCAAGATGACAGACTTGCTGGATATCCAGGTTGGTTTAGCTCTGGTCCTGCAAAATCTGCTGGAGCAAGTGGTGATGGTATCTTTGGAGACTTCAGTCGCGTGTTTTTTGCGACCTTCGGTCCGACTTCTATACTAGTAGATCCATACACACGAGCTGCAGAAAATGAAGTGAGATTAGTAGTTAACAATCACGTTGATTGGGGAGTTGCTTCAGGAGCATCTTTTGTTAAGTATACTACTTTAATTGCTTAATATATTTATTGATTAGGGAGGGTGTAAAAACCCTCCTTTAATCTTTTTTTAAATTATGATAAATAACATCTTATATACAGGAAAAATAAATTCTTACGGAGTTTTAAGACAGAGGTCAGATAATTCGATCACTGAGCTTGTAACCTTGTCAGAAGCCAAGGATCATCTTAGAATTACAAATACAGATGACGACACATATATTACAACATTAATATCTGTAGCAAGATCCATTTGTGAATCTTATATCGGATTTTTATTAGCAAAGAATTCAAATATTTCTTATTACTTAGATGATTTTCCTACTAAAGATGTTATATATATTCACGGCGTTTACAATTGTGGAACCGTAATTGTCAAATACCGACAAGAATCAGACGATGCTGTAACAACATTTAGTGCGAGTAATTATTCTGTTGATAACATACATCGACCTGGTAGAATAATTTTAAAAGACGGAAGCGATTGGCCATCTGTTTCATCTAATCATACAGAGGGGAAAGCTGTTGAAATAAATATGACTAATGCAGGTCCTGCATCAGCTTATCAATTACCTAAAGCAATTCATCAAGCAATTTTAATGACGATCGGCCATCTTTACGAAAATCGTCAAGACGTGGTTGTTGGATCTGGTAAACCTTATGATATGCCAAAAGCTTCAGAGCATTTATTAAATCCTCATCGAATCGTACTTTCGTAATGAATATTGGAAAACTCGACAGAAAAGCAACAATTTATTCCAGAACAGCTGGAGTAGATATATATGGATCAACAACATTAACAGGAGATACTATCGCTGGTTATGCATGGGTTAGAAGAATTGATAAAAAAGTTGAAGCCGAAATGATCGGTGCTGCATATCCAGTTGAACAAAAGACTTATGAATTCATGAGTCGATACGATGCTACGACTTTAAAAATGGGGAGATATTTTATTTTGTCAGGAGATACTACAAAATATCAAATTGAAGGAATACAAGAGGTAGGTCGTGAAGAAGGAATGATACTAAGTGTTAAAACAGATCAGTCAAGAAATGTCTAATCCATTACTTAAAATAGATCAAAAAGCCTTGACTTCTACAAGGAAAGCATTAAGTAAATTATTTCCTTATGATAGCAAGACTCAGACTGCTATATGGAGAGGAATGAAAGATGCTTCAAAGCCAATGAAGAAAGCTTTAAAAAGTTTCATTAAAACTGAAGCCAAAGATTCTGGAAGACTAAACAGAAGTATTAAAATATTTAGAGCAAAAAGATTAGATAAATACAAAAGGCCTTCAGCTTATATCGGACCTAAAATAAAAGCACCAAAAACTAAAAAATACAAAGATCCAGAGACTCAACAAAAATGGTACGATAAATTCAGTGGCTACTATTTTTACTTTTTAGAATATGGATTCAGGCCTTGGGGACAAAATAAAACTTTAAAAAGAGGTTTAGGATTATTACCGAAAGCAGTTAACCAAGGTGGTCCTCAGTCAATGGCTATATTAAAAAGAAGTATTGAAAAACATCTTGAAGCGAGAATAAAAAAAACAGGTTTAGGAGGGAGCTTTAAATTATGACAAAGTGGGGAAATATAGGAATGGCAATATACAGAATCTTAGGAACGGATTCTGATGTTACTGATATATATTCAACTCGAATATTTCCGATTACTTTTAATACGAATACAACAACCTATCCAGCAGTTGTTTACACGATTACAAATATCGAGCCAACAAATACAAAAGGAAATGCGGCACAAGGAAAATCGAAGCTGGATGTTTACGATTGCCAGATTGCTTTATTTCATGAGACTTACAATGAAATGATTAATGGAATGGAAGTGGTTCGAGATACTTTAGATTATAAACAAGAAACAACAATCACTATTGGTGATGATACGGTATATCTTCAAGCAATGTCATTAAAAGACTCGAGACAAGATTTTATCGAAAACAATGACAACAGCTTATGGGTAGCTTATTTAGATTTTAACATCAGACAAAAAATATTATAATTATGAAAAAAATTGAATTAAAAAAAGATTGGGAAAGAGGAATGTATAAAACCGTTCCTGCTGGAACGATTATCTCAATAGACGAAGCTCTTTATGAAGAATTAAAAAAGAGAGGTTTATTCGGAGAAGTAAAAAAATCTTTGGTCGAAAAAAAGACTGAAGTAAAAAAAGAGTCGATTGTTCGTAAAGGATAATCACAAGTAAACTTAAATATTAATATTAATAAATTTTAGAAAATGGCAACAACGGGTATTATTAACGGAACGGCATTGGGTGTTTATATAGGCGGAACGCTTATCACACATTCAACGTCTGCTAATATTTCTTTCTCAATGGAGACAAGAGATGCAAGCACAAAAGATTCAGCTGGATATCGAGCAATTTTAGAAGGGCAAAGATCATGGACAATTGAAGCTGAAGGAATGACTGCATTAGATGCGACACAAGGATTTGAAGAATTATTTGCTGCATGGGTAGCAAGAACCGTTTTAACGGTAAAATTTGCTACACCTGATGGAGCAGATCAGTTCTACCAGGGATCAGGATATTGTACTTCTTTATCAGTAGATTCAGGAGTTGAAGATTCATCTACTTTTTCGGCTACATTTGAAATGAGTGGAGCGGTAACAACATCGTAAGACACTGTTGATTGGGGGTTGATCTTCGGATCACCTCCATTCAATATTTTATTAATCAACAAAAAAATTAAATATGTTTGAATTATTAACTATAACAGAAAACGGAAAGAAAAAAGAATTACCAATAAGGTTCGGAATGAATTCTCTTAGGCTATTTACAAAAGCAACAAACAAGACTCTTAATGACTTACAATATTTAGGATCAGACATGAGTCTTGAAGACGCCCTTCAATTAATTCAAGCTGGATTCATTGACGGACATCGTAAAGCAGGTCAAGAGTATATTTATTCAGTCGAAGACATTGCTGACTTCTTAGATGAAGACCAATCAGTTCTTGAAAGAGCAATGAAAGTATTCGGCGATCAGTATAATACTGAGCCAGAGGGAAAGGAATCGAGGGAAGTAAAACCCTTGAAAAACAAAAAATAAGCTGGGACGAATTTGAATCTTATGCTTATGGAAGAATGAATTTACGCCCTGATGATTTTTGGGATATGACCATGCGTGAATACATTTTAAAACAAAGAGGTTATGTTGATGCTATAAGAGATCAACAAATACATGATTGGAACAAGACAAGAGTATTAGCTTGTTATGTATTGAAACCGCATTTGAAAAAAGGTAAAAATATAACTCCGCAAGAAGTTATGACTTTGCCGATTGATAAAACAAAGAAGCAAATTGACTTAGAACAAGCAAGAAAAGACGCATTGTTATTTGATATGAAGATGAAAAAAATCGAGCAAAAAAATAAAAAGAAAGAGAAAAAAGAAGTGAGTTTATCGGAATTATTAGCAAAAACAAATGGTAATAAATAGTGCAAAGTTCTTATCAAGGGATTTAATCCTAATAAAAGAACTCAAAGTTTTAATGGTAATATATTAGAGAACATAGAAAATCGCTTAAACAAGCTAAAAAGAGCAAAATATAGCAAATTGAAAAACGAGAAAAAGACCGAAAAAAATGGCTAAAAAAGGAATAAATATTTTCGTTGGGATTAACGATACAGCGTTTCAAAAAGGTATAAAACGTATTAATGCGACTCTTGGTAGATTAGGTAAATCCATGAGCCAGACGGGAAGAACAATGACTCGTAATATTACAATGCCGTTAGGCCTTGCTGGTGCCGCATCTGTTAAAATGGCAGTCGATTTTCAATCGTCATTAACTAAGATACAAACACTTGTTGGTGCTACTGCTCAAGAAGTAAAAGGTTATGAATCAGCAATCAGAAGTATTTCATCAACAACAGCGACGGGTCAAAAAGAACTAGCAGAGGGTTTGTTCTTTATTACATCAGCGGGATTCAAAGGGCAAGAAGCACTTGATGCTTTACAAATATCAGCAAAAGGTGCTGCAATGGGAATGGGCGAAATGCAAGATATTTCAAATGCATTAACATCAATTATGACGGGTTATGCTGACTCTAACATGACCGCACAACAAGCTGGAGATTTATTACATGAAACATTAAAACAAGGTAAATTCGAAGCATCTGAATTCATGTCTTCAGTTGGCCAAGTTATACCGACTGCTGTAGCCGCAGGAGTATCTTTTGAAGAATTAGGTGCCGCAACAGCAACCTTATCTAAATTAAGTGGAGATGCTAAAGGATCATTAACAGCAGTTAATTCTGCAATGATGAAAATGCTAACACCAGGTGCCGAGCAAAAAGCGATATTAAAGTCGTTAAATATGTCGTATGACGATTTACAAGGAATGATGTCTGAATCTTTAATGGGTACTTTTCAACATCTATTTACAGAGCTTGAAGGCAATAATGAAATGCTTGTTAAAGTCTTTGGATCGACCAGAGCAGTAAAAGCTGCATTTGGTACGATGGGTGCTCAAGCTGAAACATATAAAAATGTTCTTGACGGAATGAATAAGAGTCAAGGTAATGTAAACGAAGGATTCGAGATTGCTTCGAAGACTGCGGGATTTCAATTGAAACAAGCCTTTGAAGAACTAAAAAATACTGCGATTGAATTAGGAGCAATGTTATTACCTATTGTTTCTAAAGTTGTAGCTTTCGTTTCGAAGTTAGTATCTGGATTTAATAATCTTTCAGGATCAGCTAAAAAAACCGTATTAGCATTGAGTGGAGTTGCTGGCGCAATAGGTCCTGCATTAACTATTATAGGTGGTATATTTACAGCAATATCTACTATCGGTCTTCCAGTGATTGCTGCAATCGCAACACTTGTTGGAATCGGGTATTTGATATATCAAAATT
>Ga0181406_1001070_pt1 | contig 10158 bp, 5 predicted proteins | sample 29SPOviralmetaG_FD_130135 | JGI IMG/M metagenome (GOLD analysis project Ga0181406, IMG submission 130135) | Marine viral communities from the oligotrophic San Pedro Time Series (SPOT) site, San Pedro Channel, CA, USA - 29 SPOT_SRF_2011-12-20 | ecosystem: Environmental > Aquatic > Marine > Strait... | reverse complement strand
GAAGAGCTAAGAATGCAAGGTCCATTTTTAACCGATGATTCAAGAAGAGAATTAGAAACAGCTATTGATGCTAAAATTTATGCAAGAAATATAGCTGAACCAACTTTTGAACGTCAAATGGCAGAAGATAAAAATACTGGAAGAAGTAAACGCATTGGAGAGGCTTTAGAATTTTACAGACCTGATTTCGAATCAGACCTAAATATGGCACAAGGTGGTTATTTAGAAACAGGTATGGGAGATGGTGTATCTGATGAAATACCAGCTAGTCTTGATGGTGAGCAAGATATATTACTATCAGAAAACGAATTTGTAATACCTGCAGATGTAGTTAGTGGGCTAGGTAATGGCTCTTCAGATGCAGGTGCAGAACAACTTTATGCTATGATGGATAGAGTTAGAAAAGCCAGAACAGGTACTAAAAAGATGGGCAAAGAAATAACAGCAGAGAGGTTAATGCCAGCTTGAAGAAAGCAACGATTGTTCCAAAAGAACATATCGCAGATGTTTGGGAAGATATAGAAGAGTATGTAAAAAACTGTGCTAAATATACATACGGTAGATTCACCGAACAAGATATACTGAGAGATGTGTTATTAAAAGACCAACAATTATGGGTATCTTTTGATACTGAAACTAAAGTTATTGTGGGGTTTTTAATAACAGAAGTAGTAGAGTATCCTCAAGCGAAAATGTTAGTAATGCATTTTACAGGAGGACAGGACTTTAAGAGTTGGGTGCCTGATGGTCTACCAAAGATACAGAAGTTTGCAAGAGACAACGGATGTATTAGAATAGAGTCACATGGTAGAGCAGGTTGGGAAAAGATGTGGAAAGAATATGGATATAAGAAACGATTTGTATTCTATGAATTACCAGTGGAGTGATAGATGTTTTTAAAGTTAGTACCAAATAAATTTAAAGTATGGTTAGTTAAACAACTATACACAGACCTTGCGTCTAAAGGACGTATGGGTGACACTCGTTTAGCTCACATCAATGACTACGAAGCAGACTTACTAAAATCAGTAGGTGGCTCAGGTACAATCAATCCTGCTACAGGATTATCTGAATATGGTGGGGGTAGTGGTGGTGGTGGAACCACTAAGTCAACTACAACTAACTTACCTGAGTATGCTCAACCTTTCTACGAAGAGCTACTAAAACAAACAGGTAAACAAACTTACACTACAGATGACGCAGGTAATGTAACTGGTGTCAAAGAGTACACACCTTACACAGGTGAAAGAGTTGTTGGGTTTAATCCACAACAACAAGCAGTACAACAAGGTATTGCGGGACTACAAAATCCTAGTCAATTTGCTACTGCTAATCAAGTATTAGGTGATGTAACTACTATGGGTACATCTGCAGCTGCTCAAGGCTTAACAGGTGCATTAGGTTATAACCCTGGTGCAGTAGAAAGTTTATCTATGCAAGCTCCTGGTACATTTGATGCTACTACTAGAGACCAATATATGAGTCCATTTAGTGATGCAGTGACAGAACGAGCTATAGCAGAAGCTAGAAGACAAGGAGATATAACCGCAAACAAATTTGCTATGCAGTCAATAGGAAAAGGCACTTTTGGTGGTGGTCGTGAAGCATTGATGACTGGAGAAGCTGATGCTAGAACTAACGCTTTAATAGCTGACCTAAGAGCTAAAGGACAACAAGATGCTTTCTTAAATGCTCAACAACAATTTGAAAGAGATAGAACTGCAGGTATGCGAGCTGATGAACAGACTCTTGCAGCTGAGAGAGAAAGAAGACAACTACAACAGTCAGGTGACCAATTTGGTGCAGGACTACAAAAAGATTTAGGTCTTACAGGATTAGGCACTACATTACAAAGTGCTCAAGCTACAGAAGGATTAGGTAGAGCTGAACAAGTAGCTAATTTAGAAAGACTTAAAGCTCAATCAGCAAGTGCTAATGAACAACAAGCATTAGACCAAGAAATTGCAAACATAAAATATCAACAATTTAGAGAGCAAGAAGATTACCAAAGAAAATTACTCGAGTATCAATCAAACATACTTCGTGGTAATGCAGGTGCATTAGGTGGTACTGAGGTACAATATGCTCCAGCTCCTAGTTTAGCTTCACAGCTTACAGGTACAGGAGTTGCAGGTCTTGGACTATATAGAGCAATGGGTGGTAGCTAAAGGAACATTATGAATATTATACAACTACAAGATAGACTAAAAGGATTACCAGAAGAAGCATTAGTTAAATACGTAGAACAACCTATGGGTGAAGTACCTATTTATCTTGCGTTAGGTGAGTTGCAAAGACGTAGTGAAATGAAAAAAAGATTTCAAGCAAGTCAAGCAGATAAACCTAGTGTTGCAGAACAACTTGTAGCAGAAGCAAAACCAATGCAAATGGGCTTAGGTGCTATGGCTCCTCAACAAATGATGCCTGGAGCTCAAGGCGTAGGTGCTCCACAACCAACACCACAAATAGACCCAAGACAAATGGCAGCAAGTGGTATAGCAGCTAATCCTGTGAACAATGTAGGCGGTCCAGCTATGATGGCAAACGGTGGGATTGTAGGGTATCAAACAGGTGGTGATATTGAAGACGCTATATCTAGAGTTTATGACTTAAATGATGGGACTCGTAGAGACAATACTGAGGAATTAGACCTTAATAGATTATCGTTTAATGATAACTCATCCTTAATTGACGATAATAGTTTTATTCCTAATCCTTTTGATAAATTTAAAAATTTACCTATAAGTCAAAATAAAAGCATTACAGACCTTGATAATTCTGAATCTTTAACAGATGCAGAACTTGAAGCTATTTTAGGAACAAAAAATCTTGCAGTTGGTAATATGTATTCTCCATTTCCTTATGATATGAGAAAACTAACAGGGTTGCCTTATTTTCCTAAAAGCGAAAATATAAAAGACTTTATGACTGAACGTAAAGATATAAACAAAGAATTAGGAATAGACAATGAATACTTTGGTAAACAAAAAGACAAAGCACTTAATATGGGATTAATCGAAGCAGGACTTCGTATTGCAGGAGGAACATCTGCTAACCCATTAGAAAATATATCTGAGGGAGCTATTCCTGCTTTAGCACAATATAACAAACAAATAGCAGCTGCTGACGCTGGCACTAGAGCAGAATTAATAAATGCAAGAGATGCGTTTATTACGAAACAAGCTGCAACAGCAAAAATACAAGCTGATTTATTATCAGACCAATTAGCTGCAAACGCTGTAGGAGCTCAAACTAAGTCAAAATACTCGCTTGATGCTTTAGAATTTACTAGAGATTATTTTAAATATTTCTTAAAAGAGGGAGCTGTAAATACTTTTTATCAACAAAATAAAGATATTGCTGCTCAAACTTTTCAAAAAGTTAATAAAGTAATTTTTGACACTATTTCACAAGGAAGAGCTATTGATGTAGAAGAAATTCAAAATATAATATTAGAGCGTGTGCCAAAAAAGTAAAAGATAACTGAGGGTAATACTTTATGTCTGCATTAGATGAAAAAATTAAAAGTTTATACGACCAAGGTGTCTCTGAAAATCAAATTAGAAGAGTTTTAGAAAACAATGGAATAGTTCTACCTAATAACTATTTTACTCCCCCCGAACCTGAGCCTGAGTTAAAACCTAAGCCTAAGCCTGAGCTTAAGGCTGAGCCTAAGACTGAAACTAAACCAGACGTTACAGAAGAAACACCTACTTTTTTAGGTATGTCTATAGATGAAGACGATGATTTTTTAAGAGCCTTAAAAACATATGGTCCAGAGACAAAAGAACTTTATGGTGGGCTAAAAGTATTAACAGGTAAAAGTATAGAAGAACTTGGTTTTGATGGAACAGGAGTAATTGAATCAGGGCTTGAAACTATGGAAGAAGCTCGAGAAGCAATACAACCGTTTACAAAAGAAACTGATTCATTTTCTACAGTAATAGATGAAGGTCTTGGAAGTTTTTTTAGAGAATTTTTACCTTATTATGCAGGTAAAGGAGTTGCAATGTTTGGTGAGGCAGCTCTATCTGGTATTATTGGAGGCATAATAGGAACAACTGTAGGCCCAGGAGGTACCGTAGTTGGAGGAATTGGTGGAACTGTTGCTAAATCACTTGTTAAAAAAGGGTTAAAAGCCGAAATTAAAAAAATTAGAAAACAATATGGTTATATCAAAGCAAGACCTATTGTTAAAGACCTTGTAAAAAGAGAAGTCGCAAAAGAAATAGCTACTAATCCTGCTTTACGAAGGCAAGTAAATAAAAAAATAGGACAAGCTTTTGGTGTGGGCTCAATGTCAGCACGATATGGTGTGGGAGAAGTTACAACTAGAGCTGTTGATGAGGCTATTGCAGGAGTAGATGACCCTCAAGAACAAATGCGTATTATAAAAGAGTTGAGCACAGGTAAATTAGCTGCTTTAAGTACAGGTCATGCTCTTGCACAATATGTGGGTTTAAAAATTGGTTTAGGTTCTTTAGATGCAATGAACACTGTCACAAGAAATATATTTTTAAATGTATTTAAAAATGTAGGAATTACAGGTTTAAAAGAAGCTCCTGTTGAAATTCTTCAAAGTATATTAGAAAGGTATGGAGCTGAATTACCCTTAAAAGATGCTCAAGCTATACGAGAATATATAGACGCTGGTGCGGGAGGATTCTTTATGCCTATCGTGCCAGCAACAATAGGTGGAGTAAGAAGACCTAGAAGCCAAACAACAAAGAAGGCAGATGGAAAAGGAGACCCTACTACTGATGCGAAAGATGACTCTGAAGGTACAGATACAGATACAGATACAGATACAGATGCAGATGCAGATGCAGATGCAGATGCAGAACGCACATTAGAAAGTGTTAAAAAAGATAGAAAAACACAATTAGATGACCAGCTTAAAGCAGAAAAAGCAGAGGCAATAAAAAAACTTAAAGTAGATACTCTTACTCCTGAAATACTAAAAGACTTAGGTATAAAAGGTAATATGACTGGGTTTATTGAATTAGAAGGTGCGGAACTTAATACTCCTGAAAACATAGAAACAGTAGATAAAATTCTAGAAGGTAAAGAAGCTTTACCATCAACTAATACTGAAGCAATTCAAAACTTTAGAAAAAAACTTAAGAGAAAACGAAACAAATTATTAAAAGAACAAAAAGATGCTAAACCAAAAGAAACAAAAGGTAAAGATGATACTGATGTAGCTGGAGAAGAATTACAACCCACAGTAGACCCTGTGGTAGACCCTGTGGTAGACCCTGTGGTAGACCCTGTGGTAGACCCTCAGGAGCAACAAATTTTAGATTTTGTTAAGACAGAAGACGGAACAACTGTGTCCGCTATACAAAAGAAATTTAAAATAGGTCTTAACAAAGCCAAAAATATTATGAAAAAAGCTGTTGACGCAGGATTAATTACAACAGAAACTAAAGGAAGAAGCACTATTTATAAGGAGGTGCAAGATGCTGAAGGAACTGGAGAAGGAATTGTCGGAACAACTGGAGCTGTTGACCAAGAAGGACTTGGAGCTCGCGATGAGGCACCTGTACAGACCACAGAAGAGGCCGTTACCGAAGTCGTTGACGAAACTGACGGAGATGCAGTGGTTACTCCTGGACCAGATACTGGACAGCCTGTTGGAAGAGAAGGAGGAGTCGATAATACATTAGATTTACCTACTAGAGTTAAAGAAGCTCGTAAAATTTTAAAAAATATAGACCCAGATAATGAAACGTTTCCAGATTATAAAGAAACACTTAAATCCCCTGATATTACTCAAGAAGAATTAACTCAAATAGAAAATGACTTATTTGAAGTTATTAAAGAAAAAGATTATTCAAAAACTCCAGGTCCAGAAAGTGATAGAGAAATTATTTTAGGATTAAAAAAAGCAAAAACTTTAGGACAAGCATTAAATACTTTAAAAAATAATCTTAATGAAACTTTATCACTAGAACAAAATGAAATAATTAATAAAGTTTTAGCTACTCCTAACATAGGTAAAACTAAATTTATTTTTAATCCTGAATTAGAAGAAAAAGAAGGGGCTTATGGAGCCTATGACACAGAAACAGATACTGTAGAATTATCAGAAAATGCGGGTATAGATACTGTATTACATGAAGCAGTTCATGCAGCTACTACTAATCAAATTAATAAAAACATAAGAAAAGACAAAGAAGGTAGAGAAGAAGGTAGAACTGCGGTTGGAAGAGAGTTAGTGCAACTTTTTAAAGACGCTAAAGAAGCAGATGTAAATAATGAATTTAGTGGGTCATTATTAAATGTAAAAGAATTTATTTCAGAGGCTTTTACTAATGTAGAATTTCAAAAATTTTTAGCAAGAAAAATAAGTACAACGGGAAGAAGTGTATTAGGGGAAGAAAGAGCTTATAGAGCTAAATTAAAAAGAGAGGGTGTTGGAACCCGTGCTGCTGAGAATACTATAAATGAAAGAAGAAAGTCTGCTAGTTTAATTAATACTATGTGGGGTGATTTTGTAAAAATTGTAGAAAAACTAGCTGGTATGAAAGATATGACTTACAGCATAATGAATGACGTAGTAGCTTTAGCACCTGAATTATTTGCAGGCCCAAATAAAACAGAACAGTCTGAAAGTCCTGGTGAAAGATTAAATAAAAAAATAAGTCAAAAAGAAGTTAACGAATTTAATAAAAATCAAAAAACACCAGAAAAAATAAAACGTGAGCAAGCAGACAAAAAGAAAACTAAAGAACAAATACGTTTAGATGAACAATTTCCTGACAGAATTGGATTTGGGGAAGAAAGTAAATTAAGATTAGGTTATTTTGGTACTTTACTAACTAAGCTAGATAACAATGTATTTTCTTTTGATGCTGCTTTAAATGGTGAAATTATAGACTCTATGAAAAAAGGATTAAAAAATAAAGCAAATGCGTTTGGAGTTTTTGGACAAGATACTTGGAATGATATTTCAGAGACATTTCTTAGAATAGCGTCATCACAAGCTTTACATGCTAGAGGAGTTGGTACAGCCGCTTTAGAATATGGTAGACCTATTTATAATCAAGTAGGTAGTTTTTTCTCATCTGAAGCTGACGGAGATGCTAATAGACCTAGTTTTCAAAAAGTTATGAGAAGTTTAAGAGCTTTTGCAAAAGAACAAGGAATAAGCTCTAAATCAGCGAGAGAAATGGCTCATAATGCTTTTGTAGCTTTACGTGCTTTTGGTATAAGAGAAAAAAACAAAGCAGTTGAGCAAGAGTATTTAAACCTACAAAGACAAAGAAAAAATAAACAAGCTAATAATTACTACAAAGATAATTTTATTCCTATTGATTTAACTGATGAGCAAATAGACAACGGAGTAGAAATTTTTAATAAGTTTCCTGGATTACAAGAAATACATAAAAATTGGATTGATGCTAAAAACGATATAATAGACCTTCAAGTTGAGCATGAATTAATGGATAGAGAAATGGCGGATGAATTTAAACAAGTTATTGATGTAGAAGGAATAGAAGCTTTAGATGATTATGTTAATTTTTATAGAGATGGTCAACCTTTGCCTGGGTCATATACAAGACAACAAGGAGACCGAGGAAAATATTTTAAGATAAGAGGTAGTTTTGTTCCTGTATCTGATGTTTTTGATAATATGTCTGCATGGATTCAAGATGGAGTTACAAGGTCTGTGTTAAATAGAGCTGCTATTAACAAAGTAGAAGCTGCATTTGAACATTTACCAGGTGATATTAGAGAAGTAGGCAAAGTAACTGGAGAAACGCCTAATACAGTAAGCTTTAGTAGATTAAATAAAGATGGGACTAGAGTAATTAAAAACTATCAATTTTCTAATCCTTATTTTGCTACTGCTTTTGGAGCTGGTATAGAATCTATGAATGGTGCTGCATTACAAATGGCAAGAAATACTTCTAGTTTTTTAAGAACAAACGTGGTATTAAACCCCCTTTTCTCTCTTTCTCAATTAATTATTCAAGATGTAGGTTCAGCTATGGTTAACTCAGGAGTTAAGTATCCTCTTATGATTCCACTACGAGTGGCAAAAGAGTTTCCATTAACTTTAATTAATATGAGTAAAACTCACAATGAAATGAGACGAGCAGGGCTAACTGGGTCTTATGATTCTTTTAAACAAGGAGAATCTCTTTCAGACCAACAAGTCAGAGAGGAAAAAAGTATTTATGCAAAAATGACTAAAGCTATTGACTCTGTTCCTGGATTAGGAAAAGGTGTAACGTTTGACCAAGTTAATCCAGAGACTCCTGTATCTATAAAACGTTTTTTAAATCGTATTGCTATGGCATCAGATAATGCTGTAAGGCAAGCAGTTTATGAACAGACTATGTCAGAAACAAATAATAGAGGACTTGCTATGAGTAGAGGAGCTGAGATTATAAACTTTAAACGCTCAGGCTCAACCGCATTTGTAAATGTTCTTCGCCAAGTAGTTCCATTTTTTGGGGCTTTTTTACAAGCAGCAGCAATTCAAGGGAGAATTGTAACAGGTAAAGGAGTTTCAGCAGAACAAAGAGCTTTTGCTACGACTAAATTTTTAACTACAGGAGCTCAGTTATCAGCTTTATCACTTATTTATACTCTTATGGCACAAGATGATGAAGAGTATAATAAACTTGACCCTAAAATTAAAGACAGAAGAATCATACTTGGTAATGGGTTTCATCTAACTCTACGACCTGACATATACACTTTTTTATTTAAAATAATGCCTGAGCAAACTTTAAACAATATGTTGGGTACTACTGATAATCAAAAAGTTGCAGACGCTTTAAAAAGAGCTCTAAAAGAATCTTTCTTATCAAACAGATTTACTCCTCAAATAATAAGAGTACCACAAGATATTTTAAATAATATGGATGTTAGAGGTGAAAGACCTATAGAAACTCCTAGAGATAAAGCTTTAAAACCTGTAGAAAGATATAGTGCAGGAACTAGCGAAACAGCTAAATTTTTATCTCAATATGTAAATTTAGATGAATTAGGTATTTCTCCAAAAATGATAGATGCTTTTATAAGACAATTTTTTGGGCTTACAGGCGGACAACTTATGCTATGGACAGATTCAATGATTGAAAACGCTCAAGTTTTAAAATATGCAGACGCTTCTAAAAATGAAAGAGATAAATTAGCTAGTGTACCAGGTTTAAGTAATTTTTTATCAAAAACTTATGGTAATAGATTTACTACAGATTTTTTTGAGTTAAAAAAAGAAGTTGATAGAGCGGTTGAGGAATATAATTTCTTAAGGAAACATGATTATGACCAAGAAAAAGTAGATAAAATCTACGAAGATAATAAAGTATTCATTGATGCCGCTAGTGAAATAGATGCATTTATGGGTGTCATAGAAGCTATACGAAGAGAAAGAAATACAATATTAAGAACCACTAGAGAGCCATTAGGAATAACGCCAGGTAAGCAAATTACTGGGGAGGATAAACAAAAAATGTTAGAAGTGCTTGCTCAACAAGAACAAGACACTTTAAGAGGTATATTAGAAATTCGCCAAAGAATATATGGAACTAAAGAAAACGAAGAAGTTAAACAATTTTTATCAAATTTAGGTTTTTTTAAATTAGATGAAGAAACTGGTGATATAATAGTGGATAAAAAAGGTGTAGACGAATCAGGATTCCCTAAAAAAGACTAGCCCACTCGCCAAGTTCTAACCCCTAAATGATTATCCTTAGAAGTAACAAAAGTCTTGACTCTAACCCCTGCTCGTTTGGCACCTGACTCTATTGCATATATCATATGCGAAGTCTTGAGAGTAGGCACAAAGAAACTTTCTCCTATTGCCATACCCTCAAATGGGAATATCCATTCTATTTCTTCATACAAGTTCAGGGTCAATCTCCTTGATAATGTCTGGTGGTAGTGTGTCCGTACTAATTATATAGGCATTCGTATTAAACTCGTCTAGCCCTGGCTTCCAGTTAGCCGCCATCTTTTTCTTTTTATCTACAATCTCTATGCCGTGCTGTTGCATTTGATACATAAACTGCTTAGGTGATACGCTGTTCTCTTCTATTAAGAACTTCCTAAAGACAGACTTAGTAATACATAACTCTTTTTTATCTGTGTCTAGGCGTATATACAATGAGTTTCTTGGTTCTATAATTACTTTTTTATCGT
>Ga0181406_1001055_pt1 | contig 10221 bp, 10 predicted proteins | sample 29SPOviralmetaG_FD_130135 | JGI IMG/M metagenome (GOLD analysis project Ga0181406, IMG submission 130135) | Marine viral communities from the oligotrophic San Pedro Time Series (SPOT) site, San Pedro Channel, CA, USA - 29 SPOT_SRF_2011-12-20 | ecosystem: Environmental > Aquatic > Marine > Strait... | reverse complement strand
CATAGTTCTGAGAATTCTTTTGCGTTATCATAATATTTGTTATCTTCTTTAGTTCTAGCCGAACCAAAAATCGATATACATGGTCCTAATTCTGCTAATTCGTCAAATCCTTTTGTAAATTCTCCTTGTATTCTTAATACTTGCCAAGCATCTCTTGCTCTATCTTTTTTATTCATAATTTTGATTTTTAATTGGGTGCCCGGTTACAGGGACCTACCTACTAATTTCCATTTCCACTTAAGTCCCTCTATAGTACATGTTGAGTAGTAATTCATTTTTCTTATTTTAATAAATCTATCCATTTTTGTAATTCTTTACATAATTCGAATTCTTCAAATTCAATCATGTGGTTTAGTTGTTTTTCTAATGCCTCAAAGTAGTCTTTTCTTTCACATCCAAGTTGCATATTATCTAATCTTTCTCCGTCGTCTAACAAGATATCTGCAAAGACAAATGCTTCAACATCATTTTCTAGAGCCCACACTAAAAATTCTGCTATTTTTTTAGAAATTTCAGCATGTTTTTCTTTTAAAAGAATTTCTATTTTTTCTGGTTCTGTAAAATATTCTAATTGATCTGGCATTTGATTCATATATTTTATATATAGTTTTTAGAAAAGGTTTAAACATAAAAAAAGTCAGCATTTCTGCTGACTTTTTTCATAATTGCTTAAATTATTTATACTATGGTCTACGTAAAGGTGTTTCACCAGCTTCTGGGTCAAGTGTAGCTCCTTGTTCCTTAGCATTAGGATCGACCGGTGCAGCAAGTCCTGGGTCTATCTCACCCTTAACCATGTCTCCACTTCCTTTTTTTCTTACCTTTAATCTAGAAAGCTCTGTTAGATCCTTACTGTTACCGACATCAAAGGTAGCTTCTCCATTTGTAATGACTATCGGAACAAGTATCTCTTCTTTCATTACTGTAGCATAAAGGTTATTCATGTCTCCATCGTAAAGTGCATAAGTCCCTAGTCTTGCTGAGGCAAGATCCTGACCATTATCCTGAGTTAATTGGTACTCTTTTCCACGAGTTTTATGTGTTGCACCACTATCTATTACTTTCCATCTTTCAGATAAAGTGTATCTTAGCGTGCCAACCTCAACCGGGTCTTTCGAAAATTCACCTTCATTTACAATAAGAATCTGTTCAGTTGTTGCTGCAGCTCCAGCTGCTCCTGCAACTCCAGCCGCGTCTCCACCTAGTGAAAGTTCTAATACTTCAGTATTTGACCAGTCAGTAAGTCCTGATGCCGCTACTACTTTTTCTCTGCTTTCAACTATACCTCTATAATTTATAGTATATGCATAATCTCTAGTAGTAATTTTTAAAGAATAGTATTTAACACCAAGGGCAAGTTCAAATGCTAGTGCTGCTTGTTGGCTTAAATTAAATTCAACATAGGCATCTCTTTCAGTAGTACTCATAGAAATAAGAAGTTGTGAACCTACTCCGAATTCTTTAAAGTATCCAAACTTAGTTACATTATTTCTATCAAGTCTACCATTTGCATTTGCATCGCTTTCTCTTCCTGCAGAATCAACTAACTCAATTTTAGTTATGTTTTCTAATTCTTGTTCAGTATATTTTACTTCTTCAGTTATTGTATTAGGAACACTTCCGATCTGATTGATATTAGTGTTAACTACAGTTGCTGTATTAAGCGTATCAACGCCTTCACGGCCTTTAAATGCTTCTATAGCAGTTATATCTTCATTTCTAGTAGTTTTCGCAATAGATTGTACTCTTGTAATAGAATAATTTTCATCTAAATTAGGCTCAATAGCACTTCTAAAATCTAATGCTCTTTCTTCGATTAATGAACCAATATCACTTCTGTAATTACTACCTCTTTCATTTTGCATTTCAATTTCAACCCTAGAAGCTCCTTTATTTAAAGCCACATTGGTTGATATTCTTTCAACTGATGCTATTAATGGTGATGTTGCATTGTTTTTCGTTTCCTCATCGGTAGTTAAAGCTTCTCTAACTAATCTTGCGATACCTTTATATGCTTCTCTTTTTCCATCATCAGCATCTGTAGCAAGATTTCCTGCAACTGTATCTGACATATGTGTTAATGCTTCACCAACAACTTCTGCTGAAGTATCTATTAATGCTACTAATGCAGCACCTCTAAGAGCTTTTGAATTTCCAGCTGCTGCTTCATCAATAAATCTCTTATTTAATAACTCTAATTTATCTTCTTTCGGGAAATCAATTCCAAAAAGGAAAGCTGAATTATCTAAGATATTATCAACTGCCTGGTCGAATGTAACACCTGAATCAGCTGCAACTTCAACTGCTGCTGTAGATAGTGGTGAAATAATCGTATATTTAGAATTTCCTTTAAGTCTACCAACGTATGCGTCTCCAGTTACAATATCAATACCACCTGTAGCTTCAATATCTCCAGCTGGTTTAACTGCGAATGTAAAGTCTCCATTAGCATCTGTAGTTGCTGTAGCTCCAGTTGCAATATCAGTTACTGTAGCTCCAGAAATAGCACCATCAGATACGTTACCTGAGTAAGATGAACCTTCTTCAAAATAGAAAGTTACTACGTCTGTTCTAGCCCATCCAGTTCCATCTGCTTTAGTTCCTTCGAATGTTGTTACTGTACCATTGAATGCTGTTTTAACTGTAACAGGAAGAACTTCAGTATCGTTTAATATTAATACACCTCCTGCGGCCTGTGCATCGACATTCCATTCAAATAATGTATTCGTTGCTAAGTCAAGAGATAAATCTCTGGTTTCCAGTTCAACTACTCTATAACCAATACCACTTACTATTTCGATGTCTCCATCTCCATCAGTGTCGCTAACCACTGCATCGTTTAGTAATAATGTTTCTTTTCTACCTGTTCCGTCAAAGCTAGCAAACATATTGTCTTCTACTCTAATAATTCTTACAGCTTCTACTGCGTTATTAGGTCCATCTAATTGAAGATGCATGTGTGTTGCGTTTTCTCTCCATGCAAATGATAAATTCCATGAATTAATTCCACCAATCGCTCCAGTAGAACCACAATCTACCCAGCTTCCGCTTATTTTTTGCCATACTTTAATAGAAGTAACGTCATCACTATATACGAAAATACCCATATCACCTGTCGTTTTTTCGAAGTGATGTGTAGATTCTCCAAAGCCCGTTGCGGTTGGTGCTTCTTGAGTGAATGCTGTTTTCCCATTATCTCCGGCCTGGTCAACAACATATCTGTTGACTCCTGCGTTTAATTCTGCCATTTTAATTTTGTTTTTTTTGTTTTTAAACCTACTTTTTGTAAGTTATCTTTTTATATATTTCTTTAATTCATCTAAATATACTCCCTGGAAAAGAATAGTATATTATGATAATAATCTACTCTAAGATTATAGCTGATTCCTCTCTGAGTCTCCAAAAATATTTTAATATAATCAACAATTAACCTCTTCGATTCTATTAGAGAAAAAAAGTATTCACCCTCTAATGCCTATTTAACCAAGGAAATTTTTATTATCTAGAACCCATGGCCTTCGGCCTTCTAGACCCCTACTAGGACAACCACAGCCCCTGCATGTAGGTCTAATAATGGGGCATAAAGAACCCCAATGCTACGATAACATCGGGGATAATAATCTTCTTCGAGTGGGCCGTATATTTATTTGATACTTATATCAACGCTACTAGCACCTGCTTTACCTAACCAACGACCTAATTCGTCTTTGATAGAATCAGCATGTTCCTCTGAATCAGAAGAACAAGTCATTGATAAACTAGGACCTTTAGATTCATTTACACTATCACTATCACCATCTACATCATTAGATTCAGATACACTTTTTACAGCATCTTGAAAAATAAGGTCAATCATAGTCTGTAATTCTTGAACATTCTCAGCAGATTCAGAAGGACTTCTTCCCATATCAAACGCTCTAGTAACCGCACTAGTAATAGCACTGTCTAATTCCTTACGTAATCCTTTTGCTTGATTGCTAGGAATACTTTCGTTTACCTCTCCTTCTAGAACCAATGCTCCAATCTCTCTAAGATAAATAGCTCCATTAGAATATCCTTTCACGCTATCAGGAATATCAAAGTGTCTTGCTACTTTTGTAGTCAAATCAGTATCGCTTTTCCATCTAACGCCATTTTCACTAGCCCATCTTTGGCAAAACACGTCCCAAGCCCTATTTAACATGTCTAACTGACCATTAAATTTTCCTAAGTCTTTTTTCTTAATAGTTATAGTATCAAATAATCCTAGTTTCTCATTTAGGAATTTATTAAAATTGTCTACTCTTTTCATAATTGTTTCTTTTTTATCTTAAACCTGAAATAGAAGCCTTGTTTCCGGATTCAGCATCATCCATCCAACCCTCTATATCAAGTCTATGCCTTAGTTCTAATTTCTTTTCAACCTTCTTGAAATCTACCTCGGTTCCATTAGCCAAAGCCATTCTAACCATGGTTTCACCTACACCACCAAATCCATTAATAGTTTCCTGCCATACATATAGTCTACTTCCATCATCCAAAGGATAATCTTCAGCATGTTGTTTAATAGTATCGAACTCTTTGTTTGAAATTTTAGCTTCAGTCAACACACTTTCTTGAAACTGTGCTTTTCTGTTATAGTGTCTTCTTATAACCAAATTCATAGCATCTCTAAATCTCCAGAATTCAACGTTATAAAAAAGCTGTGTAACTTTACTTGCTAAATCTCTTGTTGTAGCATCGTGTCTTTCTTCATTTAAAGATTCATTAAATTCGTTAAAATTGTCTAAGTTTTTCATAGTTGTCTGTTTTTATTATAACTTATATATCCCCTGCAAAAAAGGTTTTTTATTCGCCTCCCGGAACCTGGAAATTTCTACCGGCCCGGAAGACATAGAACGCTCACAAAGGTGACACACTTTATTGATGGGGCCCTATTATAGTAAGTAAAGTTTAGAGTGAAGAGTCATGTGTAGAGATTTCTATGAAGAGTCGAGAGGCTTTATTCGCGGCATTCTACCAGATTCTCAACGAGCCCGAATTCTCCAAAAGCTCCAAGTTCAAGGGGCTACTCTCTCCCTCTTACCCTATAGGCTCTGTGTCTCTATGAAACTTTTTTGAAAATAATTGCCACCAGATTTTTTTATGTCATGGATTTTTCTTATATTTATACTGTAGTTAATTAATAATAACCTTTAAATCTAATAAAAATGAAAAACACAACTAACACAACCATGGAAACAATTGAAACCTTTTCACCTATTAAAGAGCATCCTTCTACTATCGGATCTAAATATGATTCTGATACTGAATTCTGGTATGGTAAAGTCTATCAACAAGATAAAACTGGTAAGTGCTTTGAATTTAATGTCTCTAATCATTTAGAATTAGGTGTTAAATATAAATGGCGCACCGTCGGTAAGTGTAGAGCTGGTTTTGTAACCATCTTCGATCGACCTAACCAAACTGTCGAACAAATGGCTTACTACATGTCTAAAGGCACTCAATGTGTCCAAGTCTATAAGGAGTTCGATACTCCATCTACCAAAGGAGATAGTGGTCTTTGGCTAAATGTAATTACCCTTAAAGGTGGTCGATTCGATAGTGTTGATAAGTCTATCTTAGAGTCCCTAACAGTAGGAGTTATACACGAGGCCTTCTCTAAGAACGTCGATTATAACTTATGGAAGTTAACAAATGCCACTTCTCACGCATCAACCCCTTATAAGTTTAACAAATAGTCATTAGGCACCCCAAACCTAGGAAGGCCATACCAGTCTTCCTTGAGGGGACAAGAGGGAATGCCTTCTGAGAGAGCTCCTCGGAAAGTGCCCTATAAGTGTCCTAGGGGAAACACCCTGGTAAGATTAATCAGGGGATGCCCTCGGAGATAGTAATCTATTTACAATCTACTCTTAAGTGACCTAAAATAAGTGCCACCAGATTTTTTTATTTGACATAAAATGATTATATTTAACTATAACAAACAAACAAACAGAAACACATTAATAACCTTTAAAAATATAAAATATGAAAAATTTACTTAACAAAAATCGAATCTTTAAAAAATCTGAAATGGTTGATAACTACTACGCTATAATAGATGGCGTTAAAATTTATGCTACTCCTGCTAATCGTGGAGAAGCTCCATTCTTAGATCATTATAAAGACCTTATGGCTGCTAAGTCTACTATTCGTAGAGCAGCTAATCTATGGATGGATGTTAAGCCTAAAAGAGTTAAAGTAACTCAAAAAGAAGTTGAGGCTTCTTTATTACGTCTTTGGTTTAAAAACATAACTGAAGAAATCTCAAAAGAAGATTGGGCTTCTGAAATGAAAGCTTTATTTCCTTATGTAACTACTTACTCTAGTTGGAAAGGAATTGTATCTAAAATGTATACTCTTTTATGGTACGCATACTCTCAATCTTCTGCTGTTAGAGATGGAGATACTTCTAACTATGGATATCGTCTTCATTATTGTACATCTGAAGCTTTTCACAATTGCTATAAAAAATATGAAGATGTTGGTTGTTAATAACTTTGTTAATAAGTTGTTAATAACTTTATATCACCAGATTTTTATTTCTCGTATATAATGATTATATTTATACTGTAGTTAATTAATAATAACCTTTTAAAACACACAAAATGAAATACCCTTCAACAATTCAATGGAACCAGATCACTAAAGTTAATAGCCTCTTAGAAGAAGCTGGTTTAAATATTTACGCACGATGCCAAACCACTGATGGTAAGGTCTATATCGAGGCTGATATCCCTACTATAACAGCATTCGAAGGTCCTCAAGGTAATAGACTATTCAAGGCTGATACCTTCCTTAAGGCTGAACCTTTAGATAAGTACTTCTCTCCAGAAGTCTTCGCATTAGGTATTATACAACGTAAAGACTACTTATTGGCATCCCACGAAGTTAAGGTTGAGTGTTATAAGAAGAATATTCACCCAGCATACTATAAAGCACCATCTGATGATGCAGATGTTATGCAGGACCTTCCAAACCCAATCCCAGTTACCCGAAAAGAGGGTAAAAGAACAGTTAAGTACCCTAATGGTTACCAAGGAAAAGTAGACTTCTACCTTAAAATGGCAGCTGACAGAATTGGAACTTCTGACTATTCTTACTTTGAAGGTAAAGTTAAGTACTTCCTAAAGAGACAAGAAGAATGGTTAAAAACTAATGAAACCGTAAATATATAAATTAATTGAAAATAAATCACTTCAGATTTTTTTATGTCGTTTTTTATTCTTATATTTATACTATAATTAAACAAATCAATAATAACTAATATAATAACTATGAGCAGATCAGAAACTTTATCCCCATCATTAATCGCAACGAAGCAACAAGAAGCTATCACTGCACAGACTCTTAACAAAAGAGTTAACTTAGCATCTATTGAAATCTTAGATGAGAATCACGTACTTATTAACGGTACAAAAATCAAAATGTTTGGAAACGCATTTGGTGACCTCATCAAAGTATTAGGTCTTCCAAAATCATTTACTCAAGAACTTGAAAATCTATTTAATAGACAAAGCAAATTGGCTTTTATTAATAGACTATCGCAAGCAATTGCAACTCTTGGTAAAACCAAATCAGTTAATGCTATTGTATCACCACAATCTAAAACAATTGTAGGTTTTACACAATCAAGTAACCTCATCAGTAATGAGACTTTCTTCGAATTAGCTGATAAGATAACAGAAGGTCAAGGACTTGATGTTACCAATATCTATACCAATCCAAACACTGGTAACTCAATTATGAATCTTAGATTAGATAAGACTTCCGATATTAAAGGTCTTACAAACGAAGCATTCACACCAGGACTTACATTATCTAACATACCTGGAACTGGAATTCAAGTCAGTCCATTTATGCAACGATTATGGTGTGCAAATGGTTGTTCAACCGCAATGGTTAAAGAGTCTTACCAACTAGAAGACTTATCTTCTGATGGAATGAACAGATTCTTCAACCATATCAAGAGTCTTAGAGAAAACAACTTCATTCCATCTGGATATGGAGACATGGTTAGAAATGCATCTAACACTCCTGCATCTATAAGAGAATTAGATCGAGCTTATAACATCATTAGAAGTGCAACTGGAGATTCAGTAGCAGATAAGCTGACTCAAAGAACTAGAAACTACAATGCCTATTCTGAAAAAGGTATTGACTTCCAAGGACATAAGCAAAATGCAGAAAGTAACCAATCTGTTTGGTCTCTCGTAAATGCTATAACCTACACAGGAAGTAACTCTGATAATTTAGGTCTAGAAGCTGGATTAGAAGATGATACTAAAGCAAACCTTCAAGTAACTGCTGGAAGTATCTTAACCAGCAGATACGACTTGAAGCCTTCAATCGCTTCACCATTCAAAGGTGGTCTTAATCCAGACTTCCAAGTTGGAGCATTGCTTAACTAAGAATTTAGTTGTTGATTGATTAAATAAGAGGTCTAAGGACCTCTTTTTTTATGTCTAATAGTTTATATTAACCCTATATAACTATCACTCTAGTGATGATATATAACTTATGGCGTACATCTGGATATCATACTTACTATTAGTTATTTGCATTATATTAGATGAGGTCTACCCCTCAGGACTGTAAAAAAAGTTTTAAAAAAAGTGAAAATAATTCACTCCAGATTTTTATTTGTCGTTTATTTTTCTTATATTTATACTGTAGTTAATTAATAATAACCTTTAAATCAAATCATGAAGTACACAGTAAACACAGTAACAGGAACAGAGGCAACCCTTTTTAGCCTTGATGGTAGTCAATTCAAAACCATAGTAAAGTCCCATAAGCATTATAACAAGATGAAGTTCGCACATAAAGAGCAACTCATCGTTAATTTTAACGAGAGTGGTCGAGTAACCACTACTAAAACTGGAGCAACTGAAGCTTACAAGAAGCAGACTCCACAGGCTAAGGCAACCCCTAAGAAGCCATTCGATTTCAAAAATGCAGTTACATCAATGCAGAAACTAGACATCAATACAGATCTTCTAGTTCCGGTAAAGACTAACACTATCTTCGACAAATTTATGTCAACTGAAGAAGGCTTCCTACCAGGAACCAATATCATGGCTGCTGGAGCACCAGGAGTCGGTAAAACTACGATGCTATTGGAACTACTTTCAGGAGCACAACAAAACGGACATAAAGTCTTATTCATCTCAGCAGAAATGAACAAGATGGATATGGCAAGATACCTTAAAAGATTCCCACACTGGAAAACTCTTCCAATCCTATTCCTAAACGAATTTACAGAAGATTGTCCACAAACAATTGTAGAAGGAGTCATTAACGAAGGTTGGGACCTTATCCTAACTGATTCCTATACAGAGGTTAACGACACTGTTAAGGAGAGTTGTAACCTTACCCGATCTAAAACTGAAAAATGGTTCTTAGACCTGATGATAGCCAATAACGAAGGTAAGAATAAGACTAAAACCTTTACTACATTCGTAACTATCCTTCAACTCTCTAAAGGTGGAGTCTTTGTAGGTTCTAACAAACTAAAACACATGACATCTGCTATGATGGATATCAATTGGGACGGAGCTGAAAACTCAGGAGCAAGATACATGGAGTTCACAAAGAACCGTTGTGGTCAAGTGGGTTCCAAACTATACTACTCATTAGGAGAAACTTGTAAGTTCGACGAAGACCGTTACATCAAAGAACAAGAATACACTCAACTACTTAACAAAGAAGAGACTACACAAGACTTCAGTTGGGACGATATCTTCCAAAACAACGAAGAAGCTATCCAAAAAGCAGATACATCAGAAATATAAACGACATTAACTAAACAGACCATGACACCATCACTATTAACCCTTTTAATTTTTATAACCATTAAACTATCATTCGTACTCTTCTTTGTATACCAACTTTGGCAACATAGACTTACAAATCTAGATAACCAAGTTAAGATGCAAATAGAACTAATAGAAAGGTTAGAGATATTATTAGAAGAAATAAGAGACCAGAAAGACATATAACAAGGACACCCCTACATTAACTACACTTCATGATGGACCAGCTGATTACTGGTCCAAAGGGGGATCTGATCGGCTTTTGTCTATAGGGACATATAGGGTACGTTAACCCCCAGTGAGTGTCTACAGGGTAAGCCGGCATTACCTTTCAGGATTGACTCCTAGAGAATAGACCACCAGTGACACCAGTGACCTCTTTATG
>Ga0181406_1001053_pt1 | contig 10226 bp, 19 predicted proteins | sample 29SPOviralmetaG_FD_130135 | JGI IMG/M metagenome (GOLD analysis project Ga0181406, IMG submission 130135) | Marine viral communities from the oligotrophic San Pedro Time Series (SPOT) site, San Pedro Channel, CA, USA - 29 SPOT_SRF_2011-12-20 | ecosystem: Environmental > Aquatic > Marine > Strait... | reverse complement strand
TTTTAAATGGATATAATATAGATTTAGTTAATATTTCTTCACCTATATTTTCTTCCTTCATATTCATTGCTGCATTTAATAATGCAACTCCACCGCCTGAAACTATGCCTTCTTTAATTGCAGCTTTTGTAGCACAAATAGCATCTTCAATTCTATCTTGTTTTTCTTTTAACTCAATATCTGAATTAGCACCTACTTTTACTATTGCTACTTTTGCAGATAACCTAGCTAATCTAGTTTCTAATCCAATTACTTCATGAGGTTTTAATTTCTTTTTTAAATCTTTTTTAATTTTAGAAATTATTTTTTCCACTTCTGGACTTGTTTCTTCGATTTGAATAATTGTTTGATTTGCTGTAGTTGTTGTCTTTAAACAACTTCCTAAATAATCTAATTCTATTATATTTAAATCATCTCCTAAATCTTCATTGATTATTTGAGCGTTTGTAAGTAATGCAAGATCTTCTAAGATTTCTTTTCTTCTTAATCCATATGCTGGAGGATCTAATACATTTACTTTTATATTTCCTTTTACTTTATTCATTACTAAAGCTTGTAGAACAGGAACTTCTACTTCACCTATAATACATAAAGATTTATTCTTTTTAATGATATGTTCTAAAACACTTTGGATTTGTCTTATAGATTCAATTTTTGAATCAACAATCATTAACAAAGGATTATCTAATTCACAAACTCCTTTTTCCTTATCGTTTATGAAATTAGGATTTAATAATCCTTTATCATATTCTACTCCTTCTAATATTTCTACTTCTGTTTGTCCTAGTGAAGAAGGTTCCATCATAACAACTCCAGTTTCTCCTACTGCTCTAAAAGCATCTCCAATTAATGTTCCTAGTTCTGGATCATTGTTTGTAGATATACTTGCTATCTGATCTATCATATCACCAGATACTGGAATAGCTACTTTTTCTAAATAAGAAACTACTTTGTTTACTCCAGATAAAATACCTTCTTTTATATCTCTGGTATTAGTTTTATCTATATGTTTATAAGCTTCTTGTAATATTGCGTGTGCCAATATGGTAGCGGTTGTTGTACCATCACCTGCTTCTTTAACTGTTTTACGTGCTGCTTCTTTTAATAGTGTTGCACCCATATTTTCAACAGGATTTAAAAGAATTATTGAATCTGCAACGGTAACTCCATCTTTAGTAATAATAGGTTTACCATGTTCATCTTCAAGAATAACACATTTACCGCTAGCTCCTAATGTAGAGCTAACAGCATTTGTGAGTTTTTCAATTCCTTTAAATACCTGATTTTTGGCTTCATTGCCAAAATTTAGATTTTTTACAATCATAGTATTTAATTTAATTTAATTTAATTATTCGAATGTTTTAACTACTTTTGGTCCTTTAATGAATTCTAACTTTTTGTTATAATGCTCAATACTGCCATCAATTGCAGCTTCTGCACCTTCTATAGTTTCTCTTCTTGTAACATCTATCCAAGTATCATCTTGGTCTTTGTATTCCGTTTGGTAAAAACCATTTGGTAATTGTACAATCCTCCAGTTTTTCTTTTCTGCAAGATGTTTCCAAAGGTTTACTTGGTCTTCGGAAATTTGTGGTTGACTATTCCACGTTCTAGTCTGATAATAAAACGTCATAATATTTGGTTTTAAGTTTATATTTGGTTTATTGCTCTACCCGAGCAGGGTGTGTTATCCCATATGTTCAGGTCCACCAGGTCCTTCAAAAGGTCCTTCACCTAGACCTTCTCCTCCACCCTCCATTAATCCTCCTTTTTCTTCAAACTCTTCTCCTGGGACTTCAACAATTAGAGCCGGCGCAAATGGATTTGAGTCAATAACAAAATCATTTCCAACATCAAAAGGTGGATAATAATTAACAACTGTAGAACCCGGTGTTGTAAATGATGCTCTACAAGCCTGAGTTATTCCGTCTACAACAATATTCATTATTTTAGCTCTTTTTGCTGGAGTATCAAATTCTGCAGCTGGTGATCCTGGTGGTGGTCCCAATTCTTCAGTGCTAATAAGAGTTCCCATTGTTAGAACAAAATCTACATCTGAAGATGAACCATAATAAGAACCATGAATTTCATATCTATCAACAGTAAAGTTGGGTTGAGGTGTTCCAGGTCTTAAAACCCATTGTATTATTTCTAATAGTTTAGCATTTACTGTACCTATTATTTGATTATCTAAAGAACTTTTAGGTCTTCTATATATTTTTACGTAATTCATTTTTATTTTTTATTTTATTTATGACATATTTTGCATACATGGCCACCAAGGTGAGTTAAGTACTCCAGTTCCCTCAGGGTTACCGGCAGCAGTTGTATACTGTTGTGGTTCCCCAGGTTCAGGTGCCCCTGCTGTTTGTCTTTTGAAATATTCACATTCTAAATCAAAACCAAGATCATCTGGATAGTCTGTTCCCCAATCTACTTTAAACGCATACTCTTCTGCTGAAATACCAAAGTAAGCTTCAGGCGGAACAGCAATTATTCCATCATAGAAATTATTGTATTGATATGTGATTGGTCCTTTTTCGTTAACATTATTAAGTTGCCAAGAGTTACCATTTGCAAATTTTTTATATGCACCAGTTACATCATCTTTTAAATAAACTTCTGCATTTTGAGGTAATTTCATACCATTTGTTATAGCTCCCATTGCCCCACCAGCACCTATATCAATGTAATTACATGTAAAGTAAGGCGTTGCTCCTGGAGGAGAAACAAATTGAGGTGCAGAATTAGGAAATAATAAGAATCCTAGTTTAACTTGTATCCATTGACCGCTGTTTGTTATAGTGGTTGGTGGATTAGGTGCTGTATCAAAACATACATCACCGGTTGTGAAACCTGGGAAAAGGATATTATGTATATAAAGAAAAGCATCTATATCATCTACACCACCTAGTTGAGTAAAATCAACTGGACAAGCTTCTGCTACTACAATAATTCCTCCTTGTATTTGCACTCTAAATACACTTCCACTTTGTGGTATAGTAGTACCTTTTTCCTCCCATGCTGGATTTCCAGTTAAATATGAATATATACCATCTAATAATGCAGGATTATCTGGAGAAGGTGTATAAGCAGATTCATTTCCTTTTTCAAAGGGATTTGGATCGTAACCTTGATTTGTTGCAATATATATTCTATCACCTATATTAGGAGTTGAATTTGCAGCATTACTTGTAACTACATTTGTAAATGTATTAATTGTACCAGAAATATCAGCTGTTTCAAAAGCGTGATTACAAGCATCATTTAAAGTTGCGTCATCTGCTAATTTGGCTACATAAGCAAAGGATTGAGAGTATTCACTAGAGTTGCTAGCATATTGAATTGCAGGAAAAGGTTCATTGTTTAAATAACTATTGTATGTTTTACCTATTGCTCCATTTGCTATATCACTAACCCATTTCCAAAATTGCTCTATTGGAAACTGTGTATTATTTATGTAATATGGAATATAAACATATATATTACCTCCACCAATACCTTGATTGGGAATATATTTTATAGATAATATTCCATGATCCGCTGTGGGAGTAGAATATAATTGATAATTAACAGATTCAATTCCTTCGATTAACAATGGTCTTAAACCTGCTGTTGTATTAATAAATCCTTGCATAATTTTATTTTTAATATTTTCTTAATCTTATTATTACTTGTTTTTCTTTATTTTTACACTAATTTAGTAAAAGTGATTTCAATTGGTCTGTTACCCGCATCTGATGGGAAAGGATTTACACCACCTGATACAAATTCAACATCAACCTCTAGTTTATCACCCGCGGCAAATTCTCTTACCAATGTGCCGTAAAATATTTTATCTCCTGACAATTCTGTAGATTTTTCATCTATTACATCAATTTGGGTTGTAACAGCACCAGATGTGGCTTGAAAAGAAACTCTAATTTCAACTTGATTAGTTTGGTCAAACCAATGTTGACATGTTTCTATTTGCCAAGTTCCAGCTCCATTACCACCTAATGTAAATTGTGCTTCTTGAGTTGCTGTACCACCAGCGTTATTTATACATGTCCACGCGTATTGAGCTGCAGTACCTGTATAATTACCTGTTTCTACTAACGGTATATTATTAAATGGAATATTACTCGCAACTCCATTTGTCCAATTTGTATACGCTACCGGAGTACCATTAGGCCATTGAAATACTTGTACAGATTTATAACCTATAAGTGTATTATCTTGTGGACTTCTCCATTCAACAGCTGTTCCCGCAACAGAAGTTAATATTTGATTAGTAGTCCCTGCGTTACCACCAACATCTCTTAATACATCTGTAACGTCGATTGGAGCGCTAAAAATAAAATCAATATTAGCTTCTATAGATCCACCATCATCTGTCATGTTTGAATCACCGATAACATTTGCTGCGGTAAATTTAGGAATAGCATTTATTGTTCCAGTACCACCAATACCTCCAGCTCCACCAGCTGTCTCTATTATCTTACCATTTGCATCAACCTCTAAATTAAACGTTGGGGTTCCAGTTATCGCACCTGATCCATAATCATCGAAAGTAACTTCACCACCAACGAAAAAGTTTCCATTACCAGTTCTGTTTATATTTACATTACCGCCAGCTTCTAATTCTATTTCTGGTCCACCAGTAGCTCCTCTAGATATAACAAATCTCGATCCAGCTCCTGCGCCCGCAAAATATAAGTTAACATCTGCCGATGCTCCTCCTGCTGGATGTGTAAAGGTTATTCCTCTACTTGTAGCTGTTGCTTCTAATAAATCAATACCTCCTTGTAGCATGTTTAATTTTGTGCTTTCTATATCTGTGTTGCTTCCATCAACTCTAAAATCTACACCAACAATTACTTCAACGCCATCATCAGTAATATTTGAATCACCTAGAACTCCGTTAGGACCATCTGTCCATACTGGTATAGTCTGTGTTGTACCTGTTCCTGTAACTGTACCTCCGTTAGAAACCCACTGTACACCATTTCCAGCACCTAATGAAGATAACACCTCTCCAGCATTACCTACATTACCTGTTACATCAATTATATCAGCTTCAAATTCAAAATCTGCAAATGTTATGTTCTTAATATCAGGATCAGTTAGTATTTCAAACTGAGGATACAGTGCTGCTCCTCCAATTTTGAATCCTTTACCTTCCCAATTATATATGAAACCAAAACCGCCACCATCGTCGTCCCAACCGAAAGAAGTTTTGTTTATACCATTTTGTGTAATTGCATATTCTGGGTCTCCAACTGTTGTTGCAGCATCTCTATCTACTACAAACCTGTAACCATCAGTTAATACAGCTTGTTTTAATCCCGCGCCACCATCAATTGTAAATATAGGAGAATCCCCTAAGATACTATTTGGACCATCAACCCATTTAGGTATATAATTAGTTGTTCCAAGTCCACCAGTTGGTGTTCCTTTGATAAAAGCAGTAAGTTGACTCAATGTGACACTCTTGGTAGGATTACCTTCGGTCTGCACATCTGATATAATCATTAGATCTTGTAAATCTAAAGTACCGATTCTAGGGTATGAATAAATTATTGCCATGTTTTATTGTACTATCATTACTATTCCAGCTGCATTTAGCGGAGCTGCACCTAATCCGTCTGTTTGGTAAAGTTGTTCCGCTACCAAACCTCCAGCTACAGCTGCTGCATTGTCTTGGTACTTAGGAATAACTCCTAAACCTTTTTCTACTACATTCTGAACTGTGAAGTTTTTGGTAGGATTTCTACTAGCAGTAGCATTTATCTTGCTTCCTACTAAATAATCTCCAGCTTCTGGAATCTCTAATGGATATGATGTTATTATTGCCATATTTAATTTTTTTATTGTCTATAGATATACTTACACAAAAAAGAGTAAATTTACAAAATACTGTGTAATATAGGATATCTATTATATAATACCTTACTCCTATCTAGATATTATACGTAGTATAATATCATTAAGGGGGAAGAAGAGCTTTTAAAAAAGCACGTTACGTATAGAGAGGTACGGCGTTCCCCCTCCCTTTTTTTTTCGTATTTTCCTTCGTAAATCGTTTTTTTTGATGCCGGCGGCCTATTTTTATATGGTTTTTTGCCATATATACAAGCTTTTTACCATGCTTACCAAAATACTTTTAGCATTTTATTCTGGGCCTCCTCTTCGAAACTTAATACGAGTTTATCATGATAATAAAATAAAACAAAGATATGTATATCACAACAAACAAATATCAAACACAATTAATATCATCACTCATTATTAATAACTTACATTATAACTTTATAATATTAAATAATAAATTAATATTCACACACAATATTAATACTAATAATCTAACTAAATTATTAAATAAACATTATTATAAATATAAACTATATAAATAATATGTCAATATGTCATACTATGACACTATGACCTATACCTATGACACTATGTCACATAATAAACAATAATACACTTTCGAACGTTAATACTAATTAATGTCGATAATATAATAAACAGTTGATAATCAACTAAATAAATAATAATTAATAACTTAAATTAAAATCAAAATTATGTCAAACTTAAATTTAAAAAGATTTGTGATTAGAAAATCACTAATTGGTAAAAACACAACAATCAATGTTGAATTCAAAAATGGTAAAACTTGCACTTACAATCACGATAAAGTGTATGAAATCATGAAAGATAAATTAAATACTCTTCCCTGTTTCAAAAAGTATAACTCATACACTAGTTCAACTAATGTTCCTGTGAGTGTGAGAGATGTTGTTGAAGTACAGTAAACAACACTCTTAAATTATTGTCTCGGAGCAGAGATGAGTTTCGACTACTCATGCAATAACTAATATTTAAATAAATAAATCATGAAAGATTACTACGACTACTTCTTAATGTATATTAATGAAGAGATAACTGAAGAAACACTAACTGAATTAATAAATGACTATGTATAAAGATTATGACGCAGATAAAATCGCTGCAAAGTTAAAACAAGTACTAGAGTTCGAAGCAAAATATGGCGAGAATGATACTAGTAGAGGTTGGAAAAAATGGTGTAATGACATCAACTATCGCAAGCGTGAGTGGCAGTGGCGACAAAATATCGCTAAATGGAATTCGAATTATAATACGAATAAAGTCTGATAATATAATAAAGACTAAATATGATTAAACACACAAAATTATCAAAAGAGTTATCAATAGAAGATAACTTATTCATGCATAATAATGTCTTGTACGAAAGAATGTACAATCATAAGTGTATAGGAACTGGTGAAGATTTGAAATATCGATTCTTTATTGGTCAAGATAACTACGATTATACTAACAAATTAAAATAAATATATGAAAACAATTAAATTTAAAGGTAAGAATACAATATTCTTAAATGGAATCGAGTACAAAGGTTATAACGTTGGTGAACTACCCAACTCATTTGGCTTCAAAAAGAAATATCTTGGTCAAGATGAAGATGGAAATCATCAATACAAATATGGTAAATCAGAGTGGTTTAAATATAAAGGTTTAACATTCGTAGAAGCTCCAATCAAATGGGCATAACTAATATGAAAGAATTATGCGAGTACAACAGACAGAAGAAGTTGGCTCGTAAAGCACAGCACATAGAAATAATTAAAATCTATGGTGAATGTAAAGGAATGGGAAGTAGATGGTATAAATCGCCGCAGAAATCTTCGTTTCCAAAACAATATAAAGCGGCATATAATAAAATATGGAGAAATATATAAATAATGAGCTAGATAAATTAGAAAGAGGCCTTGTGGCTGCACCCACAGAGAAATATCTTAATGATTTCTTAAATGCTAACAATGGAAGCAATGACTTCTTATTAATGCAAATGGCTAAAAACTTCGGTTATAAATTAGCTTTACTTAATATGCAAGATGAATTATCGAAACATAATACGATTAAAGATTGATAATAAAATAAAACAAATATATGTATTGTAAATGTGGAAACAATGTGCATCCAGTCAGATTAGAATTAGGTTATAAAAATTGTGTTAGTTGTAGTAATACTGAGACTTACTCATACGTACCTATTATCACCCATAAAACTGGTAATACTATACAAATAGTATCACAAGCTGTTTCCGCATCAGTACATAAAGCATGGAGAAGAAAGTAAACATACTAGAAAGGCTATTGTATCTTACAATAATATGTGGCTTCTGTTTCTTTTGTGGCGTATTCTATACGTTCTACAAAATAGACCAGCGAACATGGAATGAAGAGATATTAAAAGCAAGAGATATAGAAACGAGGTATATAAATTACCCAACTAAAAGAAGTTATAAAAAAGACGACTTAGAAAGAATAATATATGGAAAAAGATAAATATATAAACTATGTAGCAAGAGATAATGGCTTATACATATACGTACTAGATTTTCAAGATGGTGAAGTATATAGATATAATATTAGCTCTATGTGTAATGAAGGAAATGGATGGAATCCTGACTCAGAGGCTTGTGAAGCATTTTTATACGGTGCAGGTCACAAAGTAAATGACTGTGAATGGATGATAACAACTAACGATAAAGTAACAAAAAGATAATATGGATAGTAAAAAAGCATATGAAATGATTAAAGAAGATATAGTTGATAGAGAATCAGCATATCTTTGTACTGAGCTAGAAAGAGCATTGGACAGAATAATTAACTACACTGATCCACTTGACGACACTATGTTCAGAGATATAAAGGAATCAGCCATTAAACTATTAAAGGAATGGCACTTGTAATCTAAATACGAGTAGGTTAATAGGACACGTAAGCTCAACCCAAACCGAAATTCGGCTCACCGAAACTCGGTACGGCTGTGTCACATAACTGAATAAAATAGATTACTGGATAACTAGGTCTAGAATTAGTAAGGACGGGTAACACCTCAGAAAGACTAAGACTATCGACGGATAAAGAGGTTCAATTCCTCTTCTAGTTACTAAATAGGTAGTAAGAACAACAGTATTGAAATGAACTGGTGAGGGCTCGTTATGAACTCAGGAATTTTCAATGAAGCAATCTTACACCTTACCCGGCTTAACAGTAAACCGACACCTTGGCTTCCTTGAGGTATCAGTTGTACAAAGCCAGTCGTAGTGACAGTCGGGTAAAATATAGGCGTGGATGCGAGTGTGGCATTGTAACTCGACCCAAAAACGTACGAGCACGCCTAAAATATGGCCTCTAGAGGCAACAGAGCATACTACGGTACTAAAGTGCGGGTTCGAATCCCGCTATGCTCTCAACGAAACATAATACGAATAAAGTAAGATAATAAATATAAACAATTATGAAAACAGTTTGGAATCAACTTAGACCGTTCTATCAGAACAAAATTAGAGAAGGTACGTATAAGTATACTTCTGCAAAAAGACTTAAATATAGATTAATGTCTGCTCACGGATGGTATGACCTATCAATGCGTGATATACAAGGTATATTGACTTACACTGATAAATATACTCACGAAGTTACAGCACAAGATATTATGTATGGTACAGAATTTTTAAAAATAGAATCAGATGAATAAATGGAGAAAAGAACAATTACAACTAGAAAATGCATACGCACTAGCTATGCTTCACGAAGATGGTATCGTAGAGACTACCACACAAAGACAATGGCGTAACGGAACTCGTCAATTTAAATTACCAACAGGTCAACTATTAGCAACCTATAAATCAGGTTATGTACGTAGATGTGACAGTAGCGATAGAATATGGCAATTAAATCATAAATACAAAAGAAAAGTTAGATGGACTATGTTAGATGGTATGAATCTAGTTACAAGAGAATATGATATGTGGTCAAGAGCTTTAATATGGTCAGGTTTGGCTAGATTAAACTTCTTACATAAATACGCAAAGAAAAATTACTTAAATAAATAAATATGGCAGAATTATTAACAGATGATATAATCATCGAAAAATTAGAACAAGATGGCTTTATGGAAGAGCCAGATGCACCGTGGATACTAGAATATATAGAATCAGAACATGGTGGTAAATTAGACAACACAAGTGATTGGGTTGATAATAGACACAGTTTAAAAATATACAGTGAATCAACGTGTGATAGCTATGATATATACTGGTGTACTCACGACGAAAGACCTTATGTATCACAAGATGGTTATTACTATGAAGATTATAATGATTGGTCTTCACGAGCTATTGATGAAATAAC
>Ga0181406_1001052_pt1 | contig 10227 bp, 11 predicted proteins | sample 29SPOviralmetaG_FD_130135 | JGI IMG/M metagenome (GOLD analysis project Ga0181406, IMG submission 130135) | Marine viral communities from the oligotrophic San Pedro Time Series (SPOT) site, San Pedro Channel, CA, USA - 29 SPOT_SRF_2011-12-20 | ecosystem: Environmental > Aquatic > Marine > Strait... | reverse complement strand
TCTTTTAAGGCAAGGCACGCAAAAGGGATAAGAAAAGGCGTTATGTCAGGAAGTTATTGGGCAAATAAAGTAAAATGGTAGGATTGTAATATGCCAAAAAAAGTAAGTTGGATGTGGGGAGGGAAAAGACATTCTGGAACATTAATCAGAGAAACAAAAAACTTTAAGTTTGCAAGAACTAAAAACGGAAAAATTAAAAAAATAAAAAAGAGGTAATTATGGATTGGGTTCTTGAAAATTGGGAATATGTATTAATCGTAATATTGGCTATTGATAAGGGTGTAGCGTTAAGCCCATCTGCATGGGATGATCTAATTTGGACATCTGTCAAGGGCGCAATATTTAAAATAGTAGGGAAATCAAATGAGTCTTCTAAGTAGATATATAGACAAACAGGTTAAAAAGCATGGATTAAAAAGTTTTTTAATTAAAATTATGCAAATTGTAGCAAAGGTTACGCCATCAAAAAAAGATGATAAGATTGTAAAAGAAATAATTAAGGTTGTTGATAAATTGGACTAGCAAAAAAAGGGAGTTTTTATGCCAATGGGTAAAGGGACTTACGGCTCCAAGAGGGGTCGTCCTCCAAAGAAAAAAAAGAGCAAGAGGGCTTTAAAGAGAAAAAAGAGGTAGGCTATGGCTGTTACATCAACTATTGAATATTGCACAGACAGGGATATATATGATGTATATCCTCAGATAAAATCTTCAGATAGCAAGACTCGCATTTATGGTTGGGTTGTTCATAGCAGTAATTTATACCGAGCGGATAACGCAGGACTTGTCACTCAGCTTTTTGCTGAAGGCCAAGACTTAGGAAGCGCACAGGCTAATAGTGGTCAGGTAAATGGAGAGGGGGAATGGTTTTACGAATCTAGCTTAGATGCTATTTACTATTACAATAGCTCAACAAGCCCTAATGACATGATAATGGAAGCAGGGGAAGATGCTACATCTTATACGCAAAGATATAGAAGAAACGCAAGCAGGCTTGTAGAATCTAGACTTGACTCTAGAATGGCTTCAGAAATAAGCTTAGACAGAGAGGGTAATTACCCTTATATAATTAAAAGAGTATCTGCTTTAGTTGCGGTTAGTATGATGTTGAAAGCAGATGACCCTATCAGCGAAGTAGCCGATGCCTTTATGGAAGAAGCAAATGAGTATTTACAAGGTTTAAAGACAGGAGATATTCAGCTTCCAAGCGCTGTAACAGGAGATTCTTCTTATGGAGTTATTAGAGACGTAACGTATACCTCTGGAGAAGTTAGGCCTATACAGACAAGAGGCTCTTATGCTGGAACTTATGATTTAATTAAGGTAAAAATAATAGATGCAGGGGCGATTGGGACAGCTACTTATTCTGTATGGGAAAAGTCTTCATCCGATTTAAAAGCTACTCAGGTAGTAAGTGCTGAAACGATTAATGGAGATTATCAGCAATGTGCAGGGGGCTTAGAAATACGTTTTGCAGGGGCTACAGATTCAACAACGGCAACGGCTAATGATGAATGGGAAATAGAAGTGTACGGAGTTGGTGAGGATGTTCGTGTTGGAGGCGTAGGAAATATTAATCTTTCTAGAGGAGCATGGCACACAGGCAAAAATAATATTAAAGGCGGCTATAGAAGGGTTGGCCATAGAAAAATGAGATTTTAATGCCTTTAGTTCTTGGTACAACTTACAACAATATATTCTACGAGAATGTTCTTCAAAAACTAAAATCTATTATTGTAACAGACAGGGCATGCAAAGTATATGTCTCTCCTGTATATAAAGATAGCGGATCTTACGCAATCAGGCTATGGGGTTCTGATTCAGAAACCGATTTAATGACAGCAAACGAATGGAGAGCTTTATATAATGTTGAGATTTCATTGTATACAATAGGAGATGATGGGGAAAGATTTTATGAGCAACTATACTCAGATTCAGAAAGGCTTTATCAGTTATTGTTTAACAATAAAGAGAACGGAGCCTCTTCTTTTCCTTGGCATGATGGAACTGTTTCAAGCGTTACTTATGACGAGTATACAGAGGAAGAAGGGGATGTGGAGGGGTTGCATGTGGCCAGATTCTTATTTTCATGTAGGTTAAGTCGTGCAAGTTAAATTAAATTAGAGGTGTAAAATGAGTAAAACGTTAAAAAAGAAAGCCTATAAGGCTACAAAATTATTCAAAAATACAGTTTCAGACAGGATGCTGTCTAAAGATCAATATAAGGCAATGTTGGGGGGTAAAAGTAACGAGTTAAAAGACGTTACGAAAAAAAGAATGAACTATTTGCTTGTTAACAACTTAATAGAAGAAGTGTAAAGGAGATAGCTTATGGCTACCAACGCATCAGGAAGAGAATATCAATTAGTAGTAGGGAAGCAAGACGTTTCTGCTTTGGCTATAGGAGGAGATGGCGATTTAGCGGATGCTGATTTCGTAAGCGGTTCAAGGCTATTTATGAGGGTTGCTCAGATTAATGGAATTAATTATGACGGAGGCTTTCAAACAGCAGAGGTTCTAAGGAGTGGAAGAAGGTCTTTAGAGGATGGAGATTTAATTCGGCACTATGGCTCTGGTGTATGGACATACGACTTTGACTATCTTGTAGAAAATGAAATTGCGTTGCAAACTTTATTGAGCTTAGCAACAGATGTAGCTGATTGCACAGGCACAGTAACAATAACCCCTACTGTTGCAAATACTACAGGCGATTATTCTCATGGATCAACTACTGCTGATAATGTTGGGATTGTTCTTCTAGTAGCTCCACCAACCACATCTGGTTTATCCGCTGACGACCAAATAATGCACTCAGCAGTTTTGCAAAATTTAACGCTGAGCATGGACATGGCAACAGATGCAGGGCGTTTACACGCTTCAGGTCAATTTTATAGCGGATACAAGCCTGTTGTTAAGGACTCTGGCGTGACAGGAGCAACAACTGCTGTAAACTATGAAAAAGGGCTGTTTAACTTTACAACGATGACAGTTGGAGGCCACGCTATGACTGTTTCAGCTTTTTCTTGTACGATTTCAAATCCTGCTAATAGGGTTGCATGGCAAGGTACAAGCGCAGAAGCAGACGGCTACAACAGGGCAGGCAGATATGATATCTCTGGAACAATTACAGTCAAATATGACACAAATTCGGCCGATGCTTTGGCAGATTGGAAAGCAAATACGAATTACGCTATTGCTTTAAACGATGGTGCTAATTGGGATTTCTCAATTCCAAACGCAAGAATGACAGGTCACAATATTGATTTTGCAGATGAAGGAATTTTTGTTGAGATTCCTTTTATGGCAACAGCAGGAACAGACGGAGATGCAAACCTTGCTGTGTTTAAAATGACTTAATAGAAACTGTTTAAACGGAGGGAAATATGACTGATAAGAAGTTAAAATCAGGACGTAAAGTAAAAATAAAGCAGATGTCAGTAGACCAAATAGATGAGTGTACAGATATCCCAGAAGTTATTTTCCAAAATGGCTCAATAAAAACAATAAGAAGCTCTTCAAAAGCTCGTACTCAATGGATCCGATACGGATTAGGTGGAGGAGATTTTAAAAGCTATAAAGAAGCCAACGGAATACCTGTAGATAACGTGGTAAAAGAGCTTACCTTGGAAGAAAAAGACGATCTAATGAGTCTTATACAGGAAGTTCAGACGTTGGGGGAGTAGAAGGCTTATCTTTAGGCATTAACGCTGTCTGTAGCCTTTTAGGCGCACCTGATGATAGGCCAGAATTTAATGCGTTCCCATACACAGTAAGGTCGGTAATCTCTGGCGAGGGGCAGGTTACTTTTAATAATAAAAACGAATTAAATCTTTATTTATTAAGGGTTTACCATGAGTCCATAAAGCACAATAAAAACAGCGTTGGGGGTGCGTTTTTAGACACATACGCCCAAATCCCCTTTTTTTCAAATATAAATAACTTTCTTGATGCTAAATTCCAAAGTGATATTAAGCGTTATACCTATTCAAAAGACACAGGCACACCTCCTTACTCAGGGGGCTACGGAGACACACCTAAGATATGGATTGAAAAACACTTTACAATTAAATCTATAATTAATGAGCATGAGGTTAGGAAGATGAAGAAGCGTGGCAACAAATAAGCAAGTAATAGAATTTCAAGGGAAGGGCGTTGCTAAATTAAAAAAGCAATACTCTGAATTAGAGAGCAGGACTAGAAAGCTTGAAGGAGCTACAAACAGGGCTTCTAAGGGGCTTGGGGGAATGGTCGCTTCTTTAGGGCTAACTACTGCGGCTTTGTACGGCACAATGAAGGCTATGTCTGGGGTAGTAAGCGTAGGCCGAAATTTTGAAAAGAACATGAGTAATGTTGCGGCTATCTCAGGGGCATCTGGAAAAGAGCTTCAGGCTTTAGAAAAAAACGCAAGGGACTTAGGAAGTACAACTGTTTTTACAGCTTCTCAAGTTGCTGAATTGCAAACTGAATTTGCAAAACTTGGGTTTTCAAGTAAAGAAATCCAAGGAGTCACAAAAGACACATTAGCTCTTGCCTCTGCTTCTGGTTCTGATTTGGCTACGTCTGCGGCTGTTGCAGGGCAAACATTAAGAGCCTTTGGGCTTGACGTTGCTAATACTTCAAGAGTTACTGACACAATGGCCAAGTCTTTTAGTTCATCAGCCTTAGACATGGATAAGTTTACAAATTCTATGCAGTACGTTGCTCCTGTAGCAAAGCAAGTAGGCTTAAACGTTGAAAGTACCACAGCAATGCTTGGAACACTTGCAAACGCTGGTATTTCAGGCTCTATGGCTGGAACTTCATTAAGGCGCATATTGCTTGAGCTTGGCAATGAAAGCTCTAAATTAAGCGAAAAAATAGGATTTCCTGTAAAAAGCTCTGAAGATTTGCAAAAAGCATTTGATAAGCTGTCAGATGCAGGGCTAACAACAGCGCAAATGAAAGACCTTGTAGGCCAAAGGGCAATTTCTGCTTTTGGAATTTTACTTGATGGTGTAGATAGCACAGATACTCTTACAGAGAGTTTAAACAATGCCGCAGGATCCGCTCAAGAAATGGCAGAGGTGCAATTAGATAATTTAGATGGTAGCTTAACGCTTTTAAATAGCGCAATGGAAGGGCTTGGCCTTAGGATGTTTGAGTTTGTTGATTCTCCTTTAAGAGGGACTATTGATGGCCTTACTGAATTTACAAATAATATTGATGAAAGGACGATTAATGCAGTTAGTAGCTTTGCTGTAGGGGTAGGAGGAGTTACAGTCGCCGTAAAGCTTTATACTACAGCAGTTAAGATAGCAAAAATGCAAACTGTTGCTTTTCAAGCAACTTTATCGAAAACTCTTTGGGGTGCGGCTGTTGTTGGAGCAGGATTAGTTGTTGGAAAAATAATTGAATTAACAGGAGCGTTAAAATCTTCTGGGGATGAAACAGATGAGTTTAATGGCAGAATGGAAGATGTCGCAAAAACTGCAAAAGACACAGCTAAGGAAATTAAAGATGTAAACAAAGAACTAAGCACTTATGACCTATTGCTATACGATCTGTCTCAAGCTCCTGACGAGGTTTTTGATGATATTATGTCATCCGATAAGCCCATTTTCTTAGACCAAGCAAAAGTAGCGGCTGATTTAGCCGCTTCGGCAATGAAAAAAATGAAAGTTGAGCTTTCTGGTTTAGCCGATGTTGCTCCTGTTACTACGGATGCCTCAGAAGTAATAGGCCAAAGCCTTCAGGAGATGATAGCAGGGAAGGCTGAGGCAATAAATGAAACTTTATTAGGCTATCAAGATTTGGCAGATTCAATAATGAACCTTTCTGATCAGTACACTTCTTACGAAATGCAAAACATTGACAATAAAAGGCAAAAAGAAATAAACGCTGTTTTGGCAAGCCATAAAGAATTAGAAGATCAAAAGAAAGCGGAAATAAAAGCAATTTTGGAATCCTCATTTAACGAAGAAACAAAAAGAGCTAAGATTTTAGCTATTAATCAGAGCTATGCTACTAGAGAAGCTTTAAGCGAAGAGGAAAAGCAGGCAAGCATACAAAACATTAGAGAAAAGTACGCAAAGCAAGAAAGAGACTTGAATAAAGCAAAGAAGCCTCTTATGATTGCTGAGGCTATTGCTAATACTGCTTTAGGTGTTACAAATGCTTTAAAAACAGAGGGTGTCTTAGGTATAGCTACAGGTGTTTTAATAGCCGCCGCAGGAGCGCTAGAGGTTGCAACGATACAAGCTCAGGAGTTTGCAAGTGGAGGTATTGTTCAGGGAAATCCGAGTCTTGGAGATGTCGTCCCTGTAAAGGCAACAGCAGGGGAATTAATTTTAAATCAGGCACAGCAAGAAAACTTGGCAGGAGGTATGGGAGGGATTACCCTTAATATATCTGCTCCTCTTGTAGATGAAAATATTTTAGATGTAATCATTCCTGCTATTGAGAAAGCTCAACAAATGGATTTAGCATAGGTGGCCTATCCTACTGACATAAAAACTTCTAATATAAAAGAAAATTGGCTGTTTCAATTAGGCTTTTACAATGGAGATGCTCAAGGTTCTGGAGAGGGTGGTTTTGATGCTGTAAAACAAGCAGATGGAAGTGCTAATTTAGTTAAAGGAGCTATTAACAGCACAACCTCAACTTCTTTTGATGTAGATGATACAACAGTCTTTGCTGTAGGTGATTATATTAAAATTGATAATGAAATTATATTAATTACAGCATTAACAGATGGAGATACTCTGGCAGTTAGACGAGGGGAAAAAGGAACTTCTGGAGCAACTCATGTTGATAACTCTGTAATTTATTGGCACAATTTCTTACCACTAGCTTTTTCAGATTATACAGATAGTGGAACGTTTTATCATGGGGTAATTGTAAATAGTCCAAATATTAGAGAATCAATAGACTTAAAAAAATCAATAAGCAAAACAAGTAATATCTCTATATCTATTCCTGATTTTACTTACAAAGGAGAGATGGTATCTCAGGAGTTAAGCGTTACTCATAAATACATTAACAGAGTTGCAAATGTATATAGCGTAATTAATAGCAAAGCAAAAACTCTTATTGCTTCTTTTAGAATTAGTGATATATCATTAAATAATGATAGTGTAAAAATTTCTATGGTTAGTCATAGGCCTTGGGATAACATTTCAATTCCTCAAACTCAAACAACAACCACAAATAGATATTTTCCTGTTGTCTATGGGAATTTTACAGGACAGTCTAGCAATTATAATTCAGATTTAACCTCTACAGATACTGAATACATAAATAATTTAAAATTTCCAAATACAGCTTCTGGAGTTGGGCAAAATTTGTTTCCTGTAGAGGTTGATAAGACAGGTTATTACTATGAATGTTTAATCCCTTATGATTTTGGAAGCTCAGGGAAAAAATTAAGATATTATGATGAAAGCTTGGATACTTTCTTGCCTTTAGAAGATGACCATGATGCTGAAAGCTATGAGAATGGATTTATATTAAAAACTAAATTTAATTTAAAAAGGCATTTTAAAATAAAACCCTTGGGTGCAGTTTCTAAAACTTTTTCTAATGTTACTAACCTTATAGATGGAGACGTTGACCATACAAGCTCGAATACAGGGTCAACTTTATCCATAGCAGGAAACAGCGCAGGGGCTGACATAGGGAATACAATTACAAAAGATAATATATTTAATCTTCCTGCAATGGATGATCCTCCAGATATAACAAGCTCATCTAATAATTATGGTATGACTTTAATGGTGAGATGGAAAATAACAGGTTTTTATGGTACAACAGGAAACACAGCAGGCCTAACTACTAATTTATGGCAAATTAGCAACAATAGCAGATACGCAACAGGAGATGCAACTGCTTCAGGTATAAATGATGGAACTGTTTTTGCTACAAATGGAAGTGATGATTTAGAAAACACAGCAACAGGGATTAGCAATTCTACTACAATAGCGGAACAAACAAGCATCACAAGCGGATCAGCTACAGCAACAGAATTTTCTGAGTATCCTTATGATAATGGACTGTCTATAAGATTTAAAAGGACTGTTACTTCAGCGACAGACGGATCAGGAACACCTTCTGCAAATATATTTAGTACGGCAGAAGTTTATGATGTACGTTTTGCAATTACTGCTAAAATTGACAGGTTTAACGACACAACAGATGCTTCTTCAAGAGTAAAATCAATAAAAAAATTATATTCTAATAACGAAGGATTGCCACTTGGGATTACAGGAGGAAACGACAATACAGGGGAATTGGTAGAAGAAATCCACGATGCTCATTTAGATTTATTAAATAGATTTTGCGGAATAGATGTTGCTACAAATGCAGATACAGATATTGATGGATACCAAGCCTTAGATACAGTTAGAGCAAATTGGAAAATTAGATGGTGGTGTCATAAACCAGTATTATTAAAAAAAGTGCTAGAGCAAGCCCAATACGAAGGTCAGTTTATATTTAGATTTAAGCAGGGAGACTTTAATCAGCCTCAATATATTCATATTCCAAATTCACCTTCTAGTGCTTTAACCCTTAGTAAATATGATATAGATAAGATGGCCATGAAGACCTCTAACCCTTTAGATATAGTTACAAAGCAGGTAATTAATTATAATGTCCACCCAGCAAAAGAAACATATCAGGATACTGTAACTGCTGTTAATTCTTCATCAAGAAAAAATTACAATATTCAAGAAAAAGAAAAAATTGAAAACGTTAACTTAGATATGCTTGTTCCTAACGCAAGCGTAAACGCAGTAGGGGACACCGACCCTACTAACGATGCTAAAAATGCTTCTTTTGCAGGATACAGAAATTCTTTATTTGGAGATGTCTATACAGAAATAAGCTTTAGTATCGTAAACCCTTCAAAATGGGTTAATTCTAGTTTAGAGCCTATTGAAGTTGGCTCTATTATTGATTTTGACAACACAAATATGTTCCCAGAAAAACCTTTAGGAAAAAATTCGTGGTCAGGTTTTAAGTTTATAATTACCAACACAAGCAGGACATTGGGAAAACTGTCTATTAAAGCAAGGAGTTTATAATGGCAAATATGAATATATCCAAAAGCAGATTTTATACAGATTTAATTTCATATAACATAGCAAGAGGAGTAGCCCAAAATGGGAACTATGATATTATACCTACAGACTCAGGTAATGATATCGTAGGATATAACGCTAATGAAGTAGAGCTATTTGATCTTAGGCCTTTAAATCAAGTTACGCTGTCTCAAAGCAGAACATCAGATGAGCAAGCAGATGACATTATTATTACATTAGATTTACTTGGGGACTCTAATATTAACTATGTTGCTATCTTAAATCACAATTTAGATACTTGTCGAGGGGCAATAAGAATATCTGCCTCTGATACCAAATCACATATTCAATCCGCAGGCTTTTCAAGTGCAACCGCTATAAGTTGTTCAAGTGGGGTTAATACTGGAAGCATTGCAACTAATTTAATTACGCCAGCATACGATGGTAGCACAATAACAACTTTTTCAGAAAGTCATTTAAGATATTGGGGAATCCAAATTGAAGGAGAGGGATCAAATAGTGGAAACTTTCAAGCATCTACTAATGTAAGTGTAGGGGCAATAATGATAGGCCGATATTTTGATATGCCTACCTCTCCAGATATGGCTGTAAAAAGATCAATTCAATATAATAAAACTAGAATACAGGAATCTTTAGGAGGACAAAGGTACGCATCCTCATCAAACTTTGGAAGAGTGGCAGGAAGCCCTTTTTCTAAGGGGTCTAACGAATATGCAATTCATGGAGGTAAGCTTGCCTATGATATGAAGTTTAGTTATTTGCAGAACACAGATATGATGCCTGACGAATATGGCTCAGTTGAATATACAGACACAAGCTTTGTTGGAAATGTTTGGAATATAACCGATGGAAACAATAGGCCTTTTATATTTAGCGTAGATAGTAGCTCAACAGGAACAGATTCTGAGAGTGAGCATATCTTTGCAAGATTTGATCAAGACACTTTGGATATGACTCAATCGGCTCATAATGTATTTAATGTTGGGTTAAGCTTATCAGAAGAATTTTAACTTTCCCCTGAAGGGAGCTTGGCTAAACCCTCCTGCGGCCTTGCTCCCAGATGGGGATGTTTAAACGCTCTATCTTTCTTGTAAATCTTGCTTCCCTGTACCAAGTTGACTTGTAGGCGTTTCGTTGCTTGTGAATCTTTGAT
>Ga0181406_1001049_pt1 | contig 10233 bp, 2 predicted proteins | sample 29SPOviralmetaG_FD_130135 | JGI IMG/M metagenome (GOLD analysis project Ga0181406, IMG submission 130135) | Marine viral communities from the oligotrophic San Pedro Time Series (SPOT) site, San Pedro Channel, CA, USA - 29 SPOT_SRF_2011-12-20 | ecosystem: Environmental > Aquatic > Marine > Strait... | reverse complement strand
GCACTTGCGACAGCTTGCTGTATCATTTCCTGTTGCGGTGCATCCTGCGGCATCATTGGACGTTGCATGGGCCGTGGGCCGTCATACGTCACAGATGGTCTAGCACGAGGGCGCGGAGCAGGCGGACGCTCTTCTGAAGCCATATTCATAAAGGTAGAAAAGGCTTCGGGAGAGTCTGTAAATGCTTCGTATTGGGCGGGCTCGTTGGGGTTTATTCCTTGCCCTGCCGCGGCGACCCGTAATGGATACTGTACGGCTTCATCGTCCAATGCGCTCAAGTCACGACCTTTAGCTAGGTAATCGTTAAAGTTTCCGGGTCCAGCGTTGTAGGCGCGGAGCGCATCTTCCATCGTATCGTATTCTTTGCGCATGGCTTTAAGATACAGCGAGCCAAACTCTACGTTTAGATCAGGCATGAACAGTAGCTGTTCCGCCATTTCAGGTGTCTCTTCGTCCACGACAAAGCCTTGTTCGCGAGCAAGCTCAAAGATAGTGGGAAGCCCGTAGCCCGGTTTCATGGCCGTGGACGGCAATACCTGCATCAACCCAATGGCTCCGTCCTCACTGACCGCCTTTGGATCGTTACTGCTTTCCGCCATGATTACAGAGGGCACGATTGCGTTTACCTCATCGTCAATGGAAGACGGTCCGCCCTCGTTCATGCGCCGCGCCGTTTCACTAAGTGATCCTATTCCCTGTGGCGTTGGACCGCGATCCGGAGGCGGGCCAGATACCTCCCCGCCCTCGTTCATACGACGGGCAGTCTCGCTCAATGAACCGACGCCCTTTCGCATCTCGCCGCCGTCGGCTTTTTCATCTACGACCCGAAAGAAGCCTTCGCGCATGGGTGTTTCATATTGAGGAAACTTTCTGTCAGAAACATCGCCAGTACTAAAATCGCTAAATACTGTGCCACCACGCGCTTGAATTTCTTCAGGCGTTTCTTTTGGTGTTTTTAAACGTTGTTCCAAGCCTAGCTCAGAGAAAGAATACGTTTGACCCGTTTTTAAACCAGAAGTGTCTAGAGTTGCAGGCCGCATAACTTCCATACCCTGTGCGCGAGGATTAGCTTTTGTGGTCACAATTACGGGTATTTCTGGGACGCCAAGCTCTAGCGCAGCTTGCAAACGATGGTGTCCTTGACCAATGTTTATTCCGCCGTCTGACATAACGACTTCAATCTCAATTGGTTCTTTAATGCCCTCGTTAAAAATATTCTCTTTAAGCGTTTCTTTTCCAGAAGCCTGAAATTTTTCCAGCACCCCCGGCATGTTCGCCATGTCACCGCTTTCAAAGTCCCCACCAAACTTACCAACGTCATAACGCGGAAAGTTAAATTGAGCTACATTGTCCGCAATAGTCTGAGTATCAACATACTCTACCTTGGGGTTCTCAAAGGCTCTTTGTGGGTAAGGAACTTTCAGGCGCGTTGCGGCGTCCACCACCTTTTTGTTTATGGCGTCCACACTGTCGCCGTCGGCCTCGCCGTCAATTATAATGTTTCTTAATTGTTCCTGTTTTAACTTTTGTTTTCCAAAGTTAACAAAGTCATCGCCTTCATCAAAAACCATACCATCGCCGCGCACAACAACCTGTTGATCTCGCGGAATGTCTTCAGTGTCTTCTGGACGCGTTGCACGACGTTCCGCCGCCGTCATACTTAAACGTGTTTGGACATTTCGAGCTTCGACTTCTCCAGCAACTGCGCGATAAAGTTGACTTAAGTAAAAATCAGGACTGTTTAAAATATCGTCGCCTTGCATCATTGCTGCTTCAGAAGCTAACTCTGCATCCCCATCGGCTTCATCTAACAATTGTTGAGCCGTTTTCTTCGCCTCTTTTGGATTTGCAAAGCCAGTATCTCCAAATTTTGGTTTCTCAAATTCCCAATCCGGTATTGCTCCATCATATTGTTCTAAAAGACTTGAAATTTCTTCAAAATCACGAGCAATAGGGCCATACAGCCCTTCAGCGGCTTCCGGCATATTCCCGCCCTTTGGAAAGTTTTCAATGTATTGAGCTAAATGTTGTAGTTCATGTGCAGTAACATTTACAACGCGAGGCCGCTCTACAAAAGTTTGAACTCTACCCGTTTCTGGATCCGCTGTTCCACGAACCCCTTTTTCAGGAGCTTCCGCTTCTGTCAATATTTGTAAACTACCTTCGTTTGGGTAAGCCTTGGAAAATTTATCTCCTTTTAAAACTTGTTCAACACCCGCAGGAAAATACATTCCCCCAGACGGTGTTTGCATTCCGCCTGTTGCCTTTCCTATTGCTTTCTCTGAACGCAAATCCATTTTGGAGTCATCTAATTCTACTACAAATGCCCCTGCCGCGTTTGTACTCACTCCGCCTAGCGAAGGATCTTCTCGTTCTATGACTTTGTTTGTAGCATTCCTAATTTCCTCTGGAGAGGCATTTTGCATTTTCATTACTTTGGCGATGCTGAGAACTTTTTTTGCAGTAGGTTGACCCGCTTCTGCAAGATTATCAGCCCCGACAGGACCAATGAAAATTTTAGCAACATTAGGATCGTAATCTAAAATTTCACCAACCTTATAACCCTTGGCTAACGCGACTCCAACGCCACCCGTCATTGCAAACTGAGCAGCCTCCATTGCAGCCATAGGGTCTTCGGAGGAAACCCTTGAGTATAAATCTTCTAAATAGGAATCCAAATTTCCTACAGCCTGCCCTGTAGTCTCAACAGGTTTTTCTATAAACGATTGGACCCTATCTGGTACGCTTCTTAAAAAAGATCCAATACCTGCGCCAACTTTTTCGCCGGGACTTTTGTAATCGTCAATACGACCTCCAACAACGTTTTCATAAAGAACATTGCCAACGCCCTTGGCTTTATCAATTAGTGATCCTCTAAGCTGATCTGCAACGTCCGCTCTTGTAAGGTTCTCTGACATTATCGTCTCCTTAATGAGACAATGCCTCCACGTGCAAACTCCATGCCCGGTGCCGCAAGGGGTTTGTTTACAAGGTTAAGTTTATCAAGCAGGGTCCGCCGCTGTGGCATTCGTTCGTAATTGTAAAGACCAACCGTCTCAGGGTCTAACCGCGCTCCCAAGGGCACGTTGGGATCTACTTGCATTAACGACGACGGCGCTCCGTCTCTAATAAAATCGCCAATTATTCCGCCGCCACCAAGGTAACTTCCTAAACCAGTTGTCCCAATGTTGGTCCCTGCCGCCCCTAAACTACGCTCCTGCTCATAGCTTCCTCTTGGTCTAAAACCCAGTCTGTTTGTCAAAGATGCTATGCCGCCTTGGGTTTGAGCAAACGCATCAGGTTGGTTTTGTTCCGCAGCATTATACATAGCTTCTGAAACATATGTCCCACGCGGACCCGCAAACGCACCTGTGTCCGCCGACGAAAACCTAGCCCCGCTTCGTCCGGGTCCACCACCGTCAAACCTATCAAAAAAGCTCGTGTAACCGCCCCCGCCTTGAAAAGTAGATGGAGCCGTGTTTCCGATATCAGCACTCGTTACGCCACGGCTTTCGCGATACTGTTGCGCACCACCCGGATTACGGTTTCTTTCCATAGTAGCCGCGGTCCGCGCTTCGAAGTCTTTAGTCGGGGCCTTAGCACCAAAACCCATTGCCAGATCGTCAAAGAAACCCATCGTCTACTCCATTAAGCTTGCTATGCCGCCACGACGGAAGGTCCGTGGCTGTTGAACCAACATACCTGATATTGGGTCATTTGGGAACAGGGCGGCGTATTGTTGCCGCAACTGTGGATTCGTCCCCGCCCCGCTAGTCATGGGGGGTTGCGGAGCGGGGAGAGCCGCCTGAGTGGTGGGAGTGCCTACAGGCTGCGAGGGTGGGACATTACGTCCTTGAGAAGCTGCGGGAGGTTGTGGACTTAGCTGCATTGGAGCCCTGTCCGCACGTGGTCTGTTGCGTCCGCGCAGGTTTTGTTCCCGTCGTTCACTTTCCGTCAACTCTTTAAAGTCCGCAGAATCCGCATATTCAGGAACATACGGCAGTGGTTGTTTTAAGTATAAAAACCCGCGAGATGCAAAATAATTTACAATATCCACAATCTTTGCATTTTTTTCTTGAACGGTTCTTGCTTTTTCAAGCAGATCAATTGCTACATCGGGACTTTCCAAAACATTGATAAAAAAGTCTGCTTTTAACGCCGCAGGCATGTCACTCATTATTTGTCTTGCTTTGGTAACCGCAGCGCTTGACCCGCGGCTTACAACGGCCAAGGATCCGGTTCCTTGACTATCTCCGCCAACCGCACGGTACAATTTTGAAGCAGTTGCAGAACCAAGGGCAGAAGCTAGAAGTTCAATGCTTGTACCCATGCGTTCCGCAAAATCTCCAACATCTACAGACTTTCCAGATGCCGCCAGCATGTCGATTTCACCAATGCGAGTTAGAAGCTTGTTCATTCTTTCAACTTCGCCTTTGGTCATCACATCGTTTTCAATAACCCATTCAGACAAAGTAAGCTTGTTATCGCTACGGGGAAGCGGTTTAAAAAACAACTCATGTGCTTTTAAGGCGCTGAACTTATCCTTAGACTTCATTCCAGCCATATTCATTATGGAGCCGATTAAGGATGTTTTGAACCCTCTCTTAACAGATTCCTTGGTAATTTCGTCACCATTAGGCATAGTTTGTGTGGCGGGCGCATTTTTTGCAACTTTCCAAAACCTATTAAGCATTTCGGCAGGTCTTGTTTGGCTGTCCGTAAATAACTTTTCGAAAGGCATCGACATGTCTTCCGGAGCTACAAAATTTAAAGTTCCATCGGGGTTCTTGCTCTCTTCTTTAAGCAAGTAAAACCAATTCTGTTCTGCTTTAGCGTTTGCAATACGGTCTTTGTTGTTTTGTATAACTTTAAGATATTCGCCGTTTGTTTCTATAATTTTTTGTAAATCTTGTTGCATGTCAGGAAAAGCTTGTAGCAGTCCACGTGCTTCAGCACTTTCCATCCACCGTTCCAAAGAAGCGCGGCTAAACTTACCCTCACTATCAAACCCAAAATCTCTCATTTTGCGCAAAGATGTTTCCATAACACCTCGCGTGGTAGTGGTTTGTGATAATGCTTTTTCTAACTCTTCTTTGAGAATAGGCGCGTTGTCCAACAAATCTGAATTTGCAGCCAGAATTTCCTGTAGTTTTGGAAGGTTTATAAATCCGCTTTCCGTATCGAAAGCTTGCTGTCGAATTTGATCTAACAAAAGGCCTGCGTCCGCCGACTCCAAGTTTTGGCCCGTAGCTAGGTGAGTGGCTTCGTGTAAATCTTTTAACGCTTGATAAGCTTGTAGTTCTTGCGCAGGAGTATCGGGAATAGCCATCGCTTGGTCTATTAAACGCATTCCAGCCGCGGGCTCTACGCTGTTCACCTGTTCCGCAAAAGATCGTATTTCGGCCTGTTGGTTTGAAGGAAGTTCACTTAACGTGCTTAAATAAGCATCTCTTGCAACACTTGTTTCTTCTGGAGCTAAATTAAGAAGATTAGTTAGATTTTGAGTAATTTCAAATTTACCCAAGGCATCAATCGCTCGTGCCCTTTCCGACGCAAAGGTAGAGTTAAACACTGAATCAATTACAGACTCTGGCGCAATCCGATAAGCACCCGACTTGTCTTGGGCTGCAATTTTTCCTGTAAATGGCCGCGTAAAAGCATCATTTAAGGAGCGAGAATACGCTCTAGCCAAGTGATACTCAGGAACATTTGTATCCGCGCTATCTAAATCGTCCAAAAAGGACGCAGCCATATCTCCAAGGAACTTTGCTTTCTGTTCGTTTCCTGCATTTCGCGCAACTTTTGCCTCTGCCAAAAGTTTAGAACGCCTAAAAGCCATTGTTCGACTACTAATGGATTCTGATACAATCGCATCTTCTGCCGCCGCAGTTGCATTGTTCCGTAAAATTTGAAGATTAGCACGAGCCTCTAAAGCTCGACCAATGCGGCGTTGCAAAGTAGGGTTTTCAAAATCTGATGCGTTTTCTTGGAAGTCTAAACCTTGATCCCTCCAAAAACGAACAGCGTCTTGCGTAGACATTTCTTCGCCTTGCGCAATTAAACGGTCTAAAATTCTCAGATTATAGTCATTTCCAACAACCTGATTTCTGATTTTATCAAAGGCTTTTTGAGCGCTTTCGATCTGTGGAGATTCGACGCGATCCGCTAAAGGAGTAATGTTGTAACCAAGTTCATCAAGAGTATCCATAACATATTGATTTAAATCAGCATATTCAGAATCTTTTAAAAAACTAGCCCGGTCTTTTTTGTCTAACGGCTGTAAAATTGAAAGCCAGTTTGAAACAAAATTTGGAGCGTTCACAACGTCACCATTTGGCAAAGTAATTGTATTTAACGCTCCGTTTTCTGTCCTGAATTGACCTAAACTGACATCAAAATCTGGTGCTGCTTGCCAAATCTTTCTTTCATTTGCGCGAGCCGCAGATAAACGCGTCAAGATCATTTTTTGAAGTTCTTGAGAAGCTCTTAAAATGTCCGCAGGATCATCGGATTTAAGCAAACGTTTTCTTGCATCTGTATATTTGTTGACAGCGCCCGCTAAATCATCTTGCAAATCTGAAGCAAAGAGCCGTGAAGCAAGTTCAGCGGCGTTTCCTATCATGTCTTTGTCTTCAGACGCAAAACCAACCTTAATCATGTCCAGCATAATGTTGCGAAACTCTGAGTAAGCTTCATCCCCCTTGGTACTTAATTGATTAATACGCCGTTGCATTTTTGGAGATGCATATTGACCAGACGAGGCTTGTTGTAGGAGCATGAATCCTAATGAATTAGACGCGAGGGCCGTGGGCAAATTAACGGGTTGACCCGTTGTAGGGTCAATTGTCTCTGTAATTATGTCTCCAAACTCTTGAAAAAGATCAGCCTCCGTAACTGGAGGGACATAACCTGTTTCCCCTTCTACTCCTTTTGCTTCTATAACTACCGCATCACTTTGTGGAACAGGTTTTCCAGCACGTACCGCATCACGAGAGGCTTTGTACCACTTTAATCTGCGATAAATCTCATCTGGATCTTCAACGGTTGCTATAGTTTCTAAAGCATAAACCCCTAGTTCAGCCTGACGACGATCACCCAGCTTAGTGGTGGCTTTGTCTACCATTTCTCCTCTGAAACCACGGTCTTTAAGTTTTCTCAAACCCGCAAAACCTTTTTTTACCGTAGGAACAAGTCGATTTAAAGCAGCATCAGCAGCAATGCCTCCCGCAGAAGCCCCCATTACTTCTGCTAAAAACTCCGCGGTAGCCGTATCGGCATCAGCTTGAGCTACAGCCGCGGCACCCGTCCCCGCCGCAGTTATCTCTGCAATTGCCGTTCTTATAGGTCTTTGTCGTGCTTCCGCTTGAACCGTTGAAAGCCCCTTTTCAACAGCGCGGACTGCTCTTGGTCCCAACCGTCTTGATTCCGCAAAATTAGTGACAAGGTTAGCCCCAATATTTGCTTTAAAAGCATATGGAGCGCCTATCCAACCAAGACCTTCCATAAAACTTTGACCCGATCTAAACTCGTTTGCTTGATCCGGTAAATAAACATCCGCTTCTCCAAAAACATAATCATTGGCGGTTTGCGCAGGTTTGTATGCCGCGATACTAGAAACAATTCCACCGACTACCGGAGCGACGATACGAATACCCGCTGTTAATGGAGTTGTCGGAGGCAATCCGGAAAGTAAATAATTAGTAGCTTTAGCTCCCGCAAAGAAAGACGGAAATGAAACCGCGGCAGGAATGATTCTTGATTTCATCCCTTCGCCAAATCGTCCCGGTGTAATCTTTTCTCCAGACGGGCCACGCGCAAAGTATTCAAAAATGTCATTGTTAGAAGAAAAAACTTTGGCACGTTGCTCCGGAGATAACTCCGTACCCGGAAACAGTTCTTTTGTTCTTTTGTTTTGAAACGTAAAAGTATCCAAAATAGGAGCGGTTCCATTCCTTAATGATTCGATAGAAATGTCTTCTTCCGTTAAATTGTTTTTACGGATAACATCGCGTACTACTTTAGCAGCCAAAGCTTCGTCGAGAGTAGCATCAGCAAGGTTTCCAAAAGTTTCATTGAAGTTGTTCATTCGCTCTTGATTGTAAACAGGCGGAGAAAAACTTTCCGGAAAGCTATTGAAATCTTCTTGGACTTGTTCGTTATTGGTACGACGTTGTGGGCCAGCCATTACTCAAATTCATCCTCTGTTTGTGTCAATGCTGCATCAAGTGATAAAGTGCCTTGTTGCCTTGGGTCTAGCCTTACCAAAGAAAGAACAAAATCAATTTCTTTAAGCTTTGCTAAAGCGCCCCCAACTTCGTCCATAACCTTTGGATCTCCTAACTGGAGAGCGCTCTCTATTGCGTTTCGTTCTTGAACCATTAGAGCAATAAGTGATCTAAATCGTTTCGCTTCAGAAGCAGTGTTGGCCACCAAATTCTTCGGATTGATTAAGTTCTCTTTAACTTGTTGCATGTCATAAACAGCATATCTTGGATTACGCGCCATTGCAGAGACTGCAACAAAGTTAAACAATCCCAAGTTTTTGCGGGCTTCTGCATTACCTCCAAAAACTTTATCAAAAGTTTCTGGAAGCACCGTTCCGCCTACTGCGTTAAGCCCCGCAAATACGTTAGAAAGCAAGCCCGTTCCCTTTTTAATATCCTCTTCAGAAACAGACAGTAAATCGGTACTTGTTTGCTGTAAGAATTGACGTAGCTCGTCCTGTAGAGCCACAGGGAGCGCTTCTCCGCTTTCGTTAACAAAGGTTATAGGTCCAATCTGTTGGTTGCGTTGCTCAATACGTTGTTTTGCATAATCCGCAATTTTACGAGATTTAATAATTTCGTAAACATTAGTGTTACCCAAGAGTTTTGCATCAACGTCTGTGAGAAGCTGAACTTTACCTGTTGGATCCGTAAACGTTTTGCTGTCGAAACTTGTAATTACTTGACCTTTATCGGTTAAGTACGCTTGCGGGTTGATGCTTTGCGTTCCAACTTTCAACAAAGTTGCGGATCCCGGTTTTGCCTTATTGGCTTCGTTAACCCTTTTCTGCAACTCTATGCCCGCTTTAGAACCTAACGTTTCAACTGTTTCAGTGATGCTTCCGTCGTCTTCTTGAATTGTAAATTTAACTAAACCGCCTAGTTCAACAACAGGATCAAACGTTTCCTCTCTTAACTTCTGACCAGTTCTTTCATTTATAATTTGTAATATTGGTCCGGTGGCCGTGTCGATTAATTCAGTTTTAAATTTATCTGCTACGACAGGAACAATGCCCAAGAATTTTTTCTTCTCATCATCGGTAAGATCGTTATAAACGCTCGCGGGAACACCTTTTACTGATTGATCTATGCCCAGCACTAAGTCTTTAGATGCGTCCGTCAACCCATCGAAGATATCTCTTGGAACACCTTTGACGGCTTCAGGTGCAGTTCCCAAAACAGATTTTTTATCTTTGTCATCTAACCCATCGAAGATGTCTCTTGGGATACCGTTAACGCCCTCTGGATCCCCTAAAACAAGTCTCGTTTTTTGATCATCAGTCAGTGTGTCATAGATAGCCGCAGGAATGCCCCGTACTGGTCCGGAAAGCGCCCCCATAACATACTTTTTCTCAGCATCGCCTAGTTTGTCAAAAAGATCTCTTGGGATACCGTTAACGCCCTGTGGGTCACCTAATAAGAAACGCTCTTTGTCTGTATCCGATAACTTCTCAAAAATAGCCGCGGGCACACCTTTTACGTCTCCCGGTAATGCGGAAGTACCTAAAACAAGTTTTTTATCTGAGTCGTTTAACGCGTCATAGATGTCTCGCGGAACTCCATTTACCCCGTTAGGATCCCCAAAAAGAAGTCGTTGTTTTTCGTCTTCAGTTAAATTTTCATAAACGGAAGAAGGAACGCCCTTAATTAGAGTATCTTTTTTCTTAGCCGTGGCCAGTTCTAAAGCCTCCGCAGATGTTGCTTGGCGAGTAGCATCGGTTAAAGACGCCTGTAATGCTGCCGTGGCCATTTGTTGATCTTCGGCTCTTAACGCTTTTTGTGCCGCCGCAACATCTTTTCCAGCCTGTTGGAACCCGCCCACAACATTAGAACGCGTTGCAGCGTTAGCTAATCTTTCCGCAACCGTATTGCCTTGCGTTTCGCCCGCAAAAGCTAACCCAAAGTTAGCTAGATTAAACATTGCATCAGACCGCGCTCTTTGACGATCCCGCTCTAACTCTGCCGCCCG
>Ga0181406_1001046_pt1 | contig 10239 bp, 6 predicted proteins | sample 29SPOviralmetaG_FD_130135 | JGI IMG/M metagenome (GOLD analysis project Ga0181406, IMG submission 130135) | Marine viral communities from the oligotrophic San Pedro Time Series (SPOT) site, San Pedro Channel, CA, USA - 29 SPOT_SRF_2011-12-20 | ecosystem: Environmental > Aquatic > Marine > Strait... | reverse complement strand
GAGTTTGTTCCACTTAACGCAGCTGTCATACCTGTTTGATTTAGCGCTGAGTTAGCAGATCCATTAACCGCTGTTATAGTACCTACTTGATAGCCTTTTCCACCAGTACCATAAGTACTGTGATTATCTACAAAACCGTTAGCATTAGTTCCAATAGGATTACTATTTGTTACACTAACTGTAATATCTTGTAAAGCTGTTGAGTTGTTACTCTGTGTAGCTCTAATTTTAATATCAAAAACATCAGAGCTATCATTATTAAAAGCAAACTGATGAGATACTTTAAGCATAAATCTAGGATCAATATTCCCTGAAGCTCCAGCTTGTTCGTTGGTTATTGCTACTATGTTGTGACTAGAATCTACTTGAACAACACACTGTCTTTGATCAGTAATATTTGTTCCATTATTATCATAAAACCAAACTTTATAAAAACCAGCTCCAGTATTAGATATTGAAGTTATTGTAGCTGCTTCACTTATCGGAAATGTAATAGCAGTACCAACTGATGATAATGCTAATAGTTCAGTATGTTTAAATCTAGCTTTAATAACACCAGGGTTACTTAATGTTAAATCAACAGCGTTTGCGTTAGCGGCAGAAGTTTGTTTTGCAGAGTGTCTAACTACAGTAATATCATCTTCTTGATCAATATCAAACTTACCTACATCAGTTCCATCAGTACCATCATTATTAGTAACAGCCATTATTTGAAAGTTTGACATAGTATGACCTTCACTTGATGGGTCATGTACTGTAGCTGTTAATTCACCTATTTGTTTTTGCGGTAAGTTATTGTTTGTATAATCAAAACCTTCTGGAAAAGTAGCTACTAGTGCCGCTGAATAAGTTTCTTTTTCAACAGTGTTTGTTATTTTTATATTAGTTGGTCCAGATGCAGCAGCCTCACATTGATCGTTTAGATCAAGAACATTACCACAAGTTGCTGTTTCATAATATATGTCAAGATTTGATTGAAAAGGTTTTGTTTCAAAAACAGTTAAACCTTTATCTTTAGCTTTTGGATAACCAAATGGTCTATCATTAGTTGAATCATCTGCTGTGACTATAAGATCACTAGCTTGAGTAAACTCACCTATTACATTTGTTATTTCATTATCTAGGTTTGGTATTTCAGCAACTAATGGATTTTTCTCTGCGTCATGTAAAAAGTCATATACTCTTTCTCTATCTGGTAAGCTTCTAGGTATAAAAGATCCGTCCGTAAAAGGACCATTTTTAGCATTAGATATACTAAATAAACCTTGCGATTTTGCATCACCAATACTAATAATATCAATATACTCCTGACCATCAACACCCATTTTAGAGTCAAAATGATTACTTGCGTTTGCCGTGTTTATCTGTACAACTTTAGGATATAACTGTACTTCTGATCCAGCTGTACCATCTCTAAACTCATCAATATCTTTTACAGATCTAGGTACTTTATTTATATTATCACCTGTTAAACTAAACCACGATCTTGATTTTGAAGTTTGATTAAATTGACCAGCAATTACTTGATCTTGATCATCAGCGTGGTTGTTTGGGTTTTGTGTTACTGTTTTACCAGCTGTAACAGACCAATTATTCATAGGGTGTTGCGTATAAACATTGTAATAATCTTGCTCTGTTTGTTTAATTACAACCTTCCAAGCATGCCAACCTATTGGGCTACTATTTGTGTGTGTTTTATTAGAATCTACTATTCTTGAATCTTGAAAATCTATGTTTAAAGCTTTGCCATACGTTTTAAATGTGTTTTCCCAACTACCAGCTGTATTACCACTATAATCAGTAACTTCAGCTACAACAGTATGTGTATCAGATAAATCATCAGTTTTATATGTTGATGGTATTACTGGTGACATTCTACCGTATTTATCTAATAGTACTACACCTGCTTGGTATGTTCTTCTTTGCTTTACAGTGTGAAATCTAAATGCTTGTGTATTATAATATAAGTGGCCAGATGTAACACCTTTCTCTACATTACCTTTATTGTCACTTGATAAGAAAAAGCTTATACCTTTATTACCAGCCTCATCATTTGGAATATCATAACCATTTGTTATATTTCCATAGACTATTCTATTAGAAACTACTTCTTGTGCTTTTGCTCTAACAGGAACATCATCAGCAACTCTTATTAATTGTTTTTCTGGTAAAACTTTAAATGGTTCTTTTGCTTTATATGTGTATTCTATAGCTTGTCTGTAACGTGTAGTACCAGACTTTGGCGTTACTGAATATGTACTAAATGGAGTTGATGACTCTTGTAAAGCAGATGCTATATTTATAGTATCTACTAGTTTAACAGCTAAGCCATTTGATTCTTTTAATAATATTTCTATATCTTTTATTCTAAGACCTTTATCATTAGGATAAGCAGTTGTGATTTGATTTTCTACTGTAATATGTTCTGAAATAACAAAGTTAGATGATATTGTTGGTAAAGGTATACGCATTATAACTTTGTCATAAGCGTTTTGCATTATAGGAACAATGCCTGTTTCAATAACACTTTGTGAAGATATATTTACCTTAGGTTCGTTTGTAGTTACGTTTTGAGCCGTGCCAGGAGAAAATTTAAGCACACCAGCATTCAAAGGTTTAAATACGTTTTGTGTAAATGGTGAAATTATAGAGTACGTACCGTCCATGTATTTATATCTATACGCAAATCTAATAAATCTTTCTTGCATGTAATCAGATTTAACACCAATTGCAGATGTTGGATCTGAAGTTATTAATGTTTGACCGTCAGCTGTATTTGGATAAGCGGTTAGTGTTATTGTAGCATTACCACCACCTCCTGTTATTGTTATTACGTCACCCACGCTATAACCATAACCTATATCATCATCTGATATTGTAACTGCTGTTACAACACCAGAGTTTACAGTTGTTATATTTGCTTTTAAACCGGTTCCTGTTCCACCTGTGGTTGCTAAGTCATTAGCTACAGAATAACCAGTACCACCTACTAAACTACCAAACGCAATATCTATAGTATTTGGTCTGTTTAACATTGGCGCTAAGTATGGAGCTACTTTAGCAACTGATACTTTTTCTTCAGCACCGTAAGTTGTATAATAAGCTGTATCAGACTTTGCTAAATCTACATCTATAAATCTTGGTTGATTATAGTTATCTGTAAAATATAAATAATTACCTATAGCGTTTATACCTGTTATATGATGTGTTGTTGAAAAATTTAAATATAAACCTTCAGCTAAAATAACCTCAGAAGCGCCTCCTTCTTTCATTAATATTCTACAAATATTACCGTGGCTAGCTTTGTCCATTTGATTTATATCAGCGTTTGGAGAGTCGCTAGTAAAAGAAGTTATAAACCAAAATATTCTATCATTAGAAACATCAACATATGAACCTATAGTATACAATGTATTACCATCGCCGTCTGCTGTAGCTTGTGAACTAACTTTTATATTACCTCTAATATTTTCAATAGCACCAACATCTGAATCTTCACTTGTAGCTATAGATACGTTTTGAGCCTCTCTATATTCACCACCTGGAACGAGTCTTTCGTCCAGATCTTTATTCATACGAGCTTTAGTAAAAATATTTTTTATTTTTGGCATGTACTAGTGTTTAATTTGTTTTGACTTACCTCTCATGACTTGTGTAAGTTCTTTTATATTTAAGTTAGATAATCTAAGTTTAGCATTACGCATAGCAGCTCTTCTTTCTTTTCTATATCTATTTACAATATACTCTGGAATATTCGCTCTTGTAGACAATAAACTAAATGTAATATATTTATATAAAGCATCTTCAGCCATTTTATGTACTTTCATTTCACTGTCAGTAGCTAAACCATCTGATACATATTTTATTGTTATAGTTCTGCCACTCAGTGATGAATCAAATCCAAACTGACCACCAACCTCATCAACTGTAAATACACCGTTCATATTTGTTAGCTCAGGATTTGCTCCGTATCTACCTGAAAAAGAAGATAATCTATTGGCTATATAATGTGTATATAAAAAATAATCATCATTAGTAACAGTTCCATCAAATACATCTTGATTAAAATTAGCATTAAATCTATCAACTGTCATACCTGGATTTAACGTAAGCTCTCCACCGTCTTCATCAAATAAAAATTCACCGCTACCACCTTGAGCAATTGATTTGCTAGGTCTTGATGTAAATCTTGCAGGAAACACAGGATGTTCTACACCATGTGTATCAACCCAATGTATACCAATAGTACTTACATAATCTTGAGGCATAGGTAATTTTAATGTTGGTGGAACATCAAGCTCTATATTTTTTTCCATACGAGATATATCATAACTAAATTCTTGTATACCTCTTTTTGCATGAAATATTATCTCAGATCTATCGGCATGCGGTATTAATTTACCATTGCCAACAAATGCTATTTTAAAATTATTAATTATATCTTTTAATTTTATATACCTATAGTCGCCTAATTCTCTATCAATAAGTTGTACTAATACAACATCACCTGCTGTTTTTCCAGATGTAAATGTAATTTTACCAGCATTACCACCGGTAGGACCAGCATAAGCATAAGTGCTAGGATTTGCTTCAGTTCCGTTTACAAAAACAAGAAAGTCAGTTATTGCCGCTGGCAATAAAGACATACTAAGAGTAAATACAGTTTGATTAGCTGTAGCTGTAAATTTCTGACTACTATTGTAATATTGTTCTGCTGTTGTTGTTCCTAATAATCCCATTATTGTTGTTGTTTAGCCATTGCAGCACCTTGACCTAATGATACAGCTTGCTGAACCACGTTAGGATCTTTTATTATAAATCCTGTATAAGCTAAGATACTTATTATTAATTCTGTTTCTTGTGATGGGTGTAATACAAAGTTTGTTGACCCTTGAGTAGTTGTTTGGTTTGTAAACGCTGTACTATCATATGTTTGAGTACCGTAAGTTGCATTTGTAGTATAACCCCATCTAGGTTCTGCTGGTACTTTTATGTATTTAATTCTTAAATTACCTAATGTCCAACTTCCGTCACTAAACGCAGGTTCTACTATAATATCTGCAGCTCTCTGATAATATACAGGAAAATCTTTAGTTGGTTTTGTTAATGGTGAGGATTTTAAGTAAGGTAATCTATTTTTGTCTATTTTTTCAACTTCAATAGTTTCACCTGTTATTGTTAGATCAATAAGTTTATATACATCTGTTGGTAGAGTACCAACACCGTTTGTTAATGTAATATCATTTTGAGCATAAAACGGGTCTATCTGTTCTTGTATTTTTACTGGTAGATCAGCTAAAGCATCATTTACTCTGCCGGCTTTTTCAATATTTAAAAATCTGTTATAGTCATAAAATAACTTATCTAGTAACTCTAGTTGAGCTTGTCTAGCTAAATTATTAAACTCAGAAGGTGTTAAGTAACCTCTTTGTTCTTTGTTTAATATTGACAAGACTGATTTGTATACCTTGTTTACGTTTATTGCCATAATTTTTTTTTTATAGTAAGTGGTCACCTATAGAGATGACCACCTCTATAAATGATTATTATTTTAATCTTTTTTCAACTTGTTTGAAAACATCAACACCTTCGTCGGTTTTAAACCAAGCGGCTAGTGCTGAATAAGGGTTTTCATCAAACGGTACATCAAATAATTTTCTATCATTTGTGCCCCATTTAAAATGCCTGTTGTCGTTAGATAATTTTATTATATTAGCTTCAACAGCTCTAATACCCGTGTTTCTAATGTTTATGTCTTCATCATTAGCAAGATCTAAGAACAATTTTGCGTTGTTCCTAGCAAATACCATTAGATCACGTTTAAGTTCCTTAGAAGTCATGGTAGACACTCTATTACCAATGTCTGTCCTTAGTACTGCTTCTGCTCTATCAATATCCATTGTAGCAGCCGCATTCATTGCTTCTAATTCTAATTCTAAGTAATCTATATCACTTTCGGCTATCGCTTCAGCATTGTGCTCAATATACGTTTTGCCTGATTCAGGGTGATATTTTGATAAAAACTCTTGTAGTGTTCGTTGTTCTTTTTCCACAAACAATTGTCCGTTTCTAAATATGATATGACCTAATCTTTGAGGTCCTTTCATTTCATCAACAAATACTGTGTTTTGATTTCTACAATATTTTATTTCTCTTTCGTAATTTTTGTCTTCATCAAAATAAAATAATTGTCTTGATTTCAATATATATACAGGTGGTATTGTTCTAGTGTTTAATTCATATAACCTGTCTTTCACTTCCCAGCTTTGTCCTTTTACCACTGGGTCTGGTAATGGTTGTTCAACGACAACCTTTTTTTCTTTTGTTTTTTTCATGATATAATATAATATAAGTTAGTAAAAATAAAGGGCTAGGCGCCGAAGCGCCTAACTCTTTAATATAAAGTATTACTTAAGTAATACAAAGTTGTTAGCAGCTTGCGTCACTAAACATCTTTCAGATAAGTAGTTAATTTCCATCTTATCGATGTTTGAACTAGTTGGTCCACCAACTGATCCAGTCACCCAAGACTTTAATTTTCTATCATCTGCTTGACCCGCTCTATATCTAACGTGTAAGAATGGTCTTCTTACATTAGATCCAACTGACTGATCATATACTGAAGAAGTACCTGCAGGTATCATAATACCTTTGATACCACCAACTAATCCTCTTGTAGAAGAATCGTTTAAGTATTTCCAATCAGTTTTATAGAAGTCATAAGAACCTCTTCTAAATCCAGAGAATCCTAGGTTTAATGCCATATCAGATGAATTTTCAAATACACCGAAAGATGTACCGCCATCGTAGTTAGCATTAATTTGACCTAACATATCATCAAAGATTAAGTTTGAAGCTCTGTTAAGATATAACATGTTTTCTTCAATAGCACCTTGCTTATCTAGTTCAGCTAATAATAAATCGAAATCTGCTAATGCGTCAGTCGCGTTATCAACTAAATTAGTAGCTACAATACCTCTGTTTTCAACAGCTGAGAATAAACCTTCAGAACCTTCAATGTCACCATAAGTGTCATGAAGTTGAGAGTCATTAGCGTCTGTACCAGAAGTTGCAACTTTTTCAGCTTCAACCATTGTCATTTCCATGTAATCATTAAATCTTACTCTTGTGTCTCCAGAAGATTTAAGATACCATAAGTATCCACCTTGTCCGCTTTCACCAGCTACTTCGATCCAACCGATCTGAGCAGTGTCAGAACCATTGACTTCAAAGTGATCTTTGATAATCATTGGTCTGTTTGTGAAAGTTAAGAACTTAGGTTCAAGAGACTTTTGCATAGTGTCAGTTCCTTTACCAAATTCAGATCCATATACAAAGAACTTTATTACTTGGTTGTCGGTACTTCCAATAGTACTAGAAACGTTTTCTACGTTTTTAGCAGCATAAGGAAATATATCTAAAGATTCACCATCTCTATATGCAGCTGTAGTTGATTCTATACCTTGATTAACGTATGCTTTAAATACAACGCCTGCTACTGTACAAACTACAGTTGCACCTTTTCTAACTGCGTGTGCTTCTGTTGCTCCTGTGTCGATATTAGTAATAGTATCAACTAAACCAGTTGCTGGGTTGATTTGACCTTGATATGCTAAATGCAATCTACCTTGTTCAGACCAAATAACTTGATCAGACTGTAGAGGCATTTCAGCACTTAACATTGATAAGAAACCAGAAATTGTTCTGTTTCCATATCTGTCTACTTCTTGCTCATACAATTCTGGCAAATACTGTTTAGCCCACCCGTCATTTTGAATGTCTAGGTAGTTAGTATTTAATGCCATCTTTTGGTAAGCAGGAGAGACTACTGAGCCGGACGCTGGTCCGGCAAAACTTACTGTTGCCATAATGTTTATTAATTTTTAATTTTTAACTTTGTTTTAATAGTTTTTCAACTTAAATTTTCGGCTAGAACTGTTATCGCCGCTTATAACTTTAAATTTATTACCACCAACTTTAACAACACCATCAGATGTTTTTCTTCCGTCGACATTGATATTCTTTGCCTCAGAAGTTAACTGTTTGACAGCGTCTGCTTTTCCTTGTTGATAAAAATGATTAGCCAAAGCGTCAGCGTTTCGTGCTGCAAACAAAGATTTATGATAACCTTTAGCGTCTGATAATAAATTATCTTCACTAATATATTTGCTAAAAACATTTAGCACATCAGACTGGGCATCCTTTGTTTGTTGCACATCTTTAACGTTGTAACGATACTTTTTTTCTCCAACTTGAAAATCAAAACCTTTGAAGTTCTCATTAAATACTTGATCAGTTTTTTGATTAAAGTGTTTTTGTTGCTTTGCTGTAAGTTCACTAACCTGAGCTTGCTCATTACTATAACGGTTAAAAAAGTCAATTGCCTTTTGTTGTTCTGGAGCTAACTTAGAACCCAACTTGAGTTCTTTGTAGTATTGTGCTTTCAGACCATCTAAATGGTTTTTGGCTTGCGCAACCGCTTCTTTATGAGCTAACTGTTTGCGTTTTATGTCTCTTTGATCATCTGCCTCTTCATCGTAGCTAAAATTGTCTTCCAACATAAAATTAACTTCTTCTGTAGACAAATGAGGTTTTGTAGATTTGTAGTACTCTCGCAAGAGTGCTTCGTTATCTACATTTGAGTAATCCGCGTTGAGGCGAACATAATCCTCTAACGTTCCACCAGTTTCGTTCATAAACTTCACGAGTTCTTCTACGTTTTCTGGTAGTTCCACTTCTGGAGTTTCTTGCTTTGGTTCTTCTTCATCAAGCTTATCAGCTTGTTGTTTATAAACCTTGCTAAGAACATCTTCTGTTTCTTCTGCTTCACCTGTCACTTCTTGAATAATTGATTCTTCTTTTTGTTCAGGTGTGTCTTTTACCTCTGTTTTTTCTACAGGGGTAACTTTTTCTTCCACTTTTTCCCCAGTGGGTTCAGGTGCGGGTTTACTAAGATCTACTTTATAATCCCCGTCTTCGTTTTTATTAGAAGGTGTTTCAACTTTAGTTTCTTCAGACTTTACGTCTTCAGACACCTTAGCTTCTACAACTTCTTCTTGTTGTTTTTCATTTTCCATAATAAGATATTATATAATTGTTTAAAAATATTATTTTTTAGCGTAATACGCTATGATACTTCCAGAGTTTACTCTTATTTTAGTATACTGACCAAATATGTCAATACCTGCTGGAAAAGCATCACCTACTACTACTTCTTCGCCTCCAGATCCTTCACTATAAGTTTCAGATCCTGCAGCAGCGTCACCAGCAGCGTCTTCCGTGTTAGCATATCTAGTAGCTTCTTCAGCAACTAATCCAGTAGTATTACTAAATGTAGTAGCAGCTAAAGTTGTAATAGCTATAAATATATGCCCCGATGGTGGTACTATATTGTCTCCACCTTTTGAAAATACCGATCCAGCTATATTACCTGGATAGTCGTTAAATCTCCATGCCATAATTTTATTATTTATCTTGGTTCAAATTGTTCTAAATCAAATCCACCAAGATTATCAAAGCCTTTTGACTCAAATTTCTCAGCTGGTAGATCTTTTTTTCTTTGTTCAATCATTCTAGACTGTTGACTAGCTTGTATTCTAGTACGTTCATCTTTACGATCTTCTTTATATTGCTCTTTATCTTTAATCACTTGTGAATCCATGCCTTTTAACCTCATGTTCAAATTAAACTCATGTTCCATAAGTTCTTTCTTAATTTCAGCTTCTCTTTCCATCTTTTGAGTATCAAATTGAGACTCTGCTTGAGCTAACTGAACTTTTTGCTCAGTAATTATTTGATTTTTCTGCGTTTCAGCTTGTGCTGCTTGTTCAGCGGCTTGAGCGTTTGCTTGAGCTTGAGCTTGTATATTTTGTTGAGATATTTGTTGATCTTGCTCTAGCTTTTTTCTTTTTCTTAGTTTTAATACTTGATTAGCTAATTTTAAATTTCTAACTTCTCTAATATCAATAGCATCTTCTAAGTTTATTTGTTGTTGTTGAAGAGCCATTTGTATATTGTTTTCTAATCTCTGTTTTTCTTCTTCATCAGGTGCTAGTTCTAAAAATATACCAAAGTCATGTAAATGTAATTCTTTAACTTGGTCTAAAGTACCAACATTAAATCTACCTAAAGATAAAACAAATTGATTTTTAGTTCTAGAAAATTCTAATACATCAGATATTCTTAACGAACAAGCTTCAGCTGTTTTTAACGTTAAATATAAACCAGCTTGCAATATAT
>Ga0181406_1001033_pt1 | contig 10294 bp, 14 predicted proteins | sample 29SPOviralmetaG_FD_130135 | JGI IMG/M metagenome (GOLD analysis project Ga0181406, IMG submission 130135) | Marine viral communities from the oligotrophic San Pedro Time Series (SPOT) site, San Pedro Channel, CA, USA - 29 SPOT_SRF_2011-12-20 | ecosystem: Environmental > Aquatic > Marine > Strait... | reverse complement strand
TAAAACAAGAAGACTTTGCATATTATCCAAATACAAAAAACTTCAAAGAAAAAATATGTGAATTTTATAATGTCAACACAGAAAATTTATTTTTAAGTGATGGCTCGGATGTCGGTATCAAGTCTATATTTGAAACCTTCACAACTTGTGGCAATATCGTTACATCTGAGCCCTCATTTCCTATGTATGGAGTTTACGCATCATTATATAATTGTCCTTATAGAGGAATAAACTATGATGTAGACTTGTTGGAGTTTTCAATAGACAATATGTTAAGTTTTGTAGATGATGAAACTCAGTTGATTATATTGGCAAATCCAAATAGTCCAATTGGTGATTACAAAACATTTGAAGAAATAAAACCATTATTGGATACAGGTAAAATAGTATTAATTGATGAGGCATATATTGAGTTTAGTGGTAAAGAAAGTATGATACAATATATTGACGAGTATCCAAACCTAATAGTAACCAGAACTTTTTCAAAGGGGTTTGGTGCAGCAGGTTGTAGAGTTGGTATGACATTTGCACACAAAGATACAATAGAACCCTTATCAAAATTTAGACAAATGTATGAAATCACAGGCGTATCTTTGAAGTATTGCGAATTTTTATTGAATAATCATCATTTGGTTGATACTTATATACAAGAGGTTGTGGAAGAAAAAAAGAAAGTGGTTTCAATGTTAAAACATTATGAGGTTATAGATTCAGATTGTAATTGGATACATTTCAATAACCAAGACGATAACAAAAAAACAAAACAAATTTTAGATAAACACAAAGTGTTGGTCAAGTATTGTAAAGTGCACCCATATGGATTTAGAGATAATTGGTGTCGTATGACAATTCAACCAGGACTTTCAGAACAAGAATTTTTTAAGGAGATAGTAAATGGATAAGCCAGTTCCAAAATATTTAAAAGGACAATACGACATCTACACAATGAAATCATTCAAAGATGTACCGGGTTGGATAAATGACGCAGAATTTGTTTATCCAAAAATGGTAAACAAAGCACAAGACGGAGACCACTTTGTAGAAATAGGAACTTTATTAGGACAATCAACTTCTTGGATGTGCCAATTAATTAAAGAGAGTGATAAAGATATTAAGTTTGATTCTATTGATTTATTTTGGCCAATTGAACACGCAATAAAAAACCACGAAGTCACAGGACACCCAAAAGAATTCAACCAATACATAACAGACTTAACAAAAGAATTTAATTTAAACACATTAGATATTATTAAACACCCATTAAGAGTGCTTGGGATTGAAAAGTATGTTAATTTAATTACTTGTGATGAACAATATGCTCACGGAATATATGAGGATAATTCAATTCAGTTTCTATGGATTGACGGGGACCACGGAAAAAATATAGTTTATAATGACTTAGTAAACTTCTGGCCAAAGATAAAGAATGGTGGGACAATAGGTGGAGATGATATGGTATACAATGAAGTTGCAGATGATGTAAAAAAGTTTTCAAAAGAATATAATGTAAAAGTCAGATATGAAAATACAGATGGACTAAACCACTTTTTAATTACAAAAAAATAATATGAAATTTAGAGAAACAAAAAAACGTTCAACATCAAAGTCAGTTAGTTGGAGACTTATAGCTTTTATGAACTCTTGGTTTGTATTGGCAGTAGGACTTACCAACATACCACTTTGGAATGCAATCATAATGAATCTAACCGGTATATTGTTTTTCTATATACACGAGAGAGTTTGGGATAATGTAGATTATGGGAGATATATTGAAAAATCTAAACAACTATAAAAAAGTAAGAGATATAAATTTTACTAAACAAGACTTAATTGATTTTGAAGAAAAGATTGTATCTTTGTGGGAGGGTGGTAAGATTAAAGCACCAGTTCATTTATCTCACGGAAACGAAGATGAATTGATAGAAGTATTTTCACGCATTGATACAGATGATTATGTATTCTCTACTTGGAGAAGTCATTATCACGCATTACTTCACGGACTAACACCAGAGTGGATTGAAGATAAAATTTTACAAGGTAAGTCAATATCATTGTGTAATCTTGACCACAACTTTTATTCATCAGCAATCGTTACCGGTGTATTACCTATCGCACTTGGAACAGCTATCGGATTAAAACGACAAAAGTCAAAACAAAAAGTGTGGTGTTTTGTTGGTGATATGACTTTTGAAACAGGTATATTTTATGAAGTTCATAAGTATGCCAGAAACTTTAATTTACCATTGTATTTTGTAGTAGAGGACAATGGAGTTTCCACACAAACACCTACAAAAGCAACTTGGAATAACAGAAGGGATATTCCTGATGATGTAATTTATTATGAATACAAATCAAAATATCCACATTACGGTACAGGTAAATGGGTAATATTTTAAACATTATAAATAGTGATGAACATTTCCACAATCTTAATGATTTTGGTAAAAGTAATTATATGAAATGCTTAGACGGAACATTTTTAAGTTCTGAAATTAAGCCACATTTTGGATTAACTATTTGTAATGTTGATAGTATTGATGAAACAAAAAAATATTTATACATCATAGAGTGTAGAACTATAAACGCAATATATTCAGGTTTTTTTAGAATACCACAAAAAGTAATTGACTTAGTAAATCAAGACAGATGTAAAGTAATATTCAGCTATGAAGCAGAGGGAGATATGGATACAGAATATTTTAATGATTGGTATAATTTATCTTGTATTGGTATGGAAGATAAAATTAAATTTTCTAATTTTTATATTTTTCATTGTGAACTTAATTGTGAAAAAAATAATGAAACACCAGTTAACTTTCTTGCTTCAACACACCACTTTGATACATTGTCATTTGAATTAAATAAGATTATGGAAAATAACAATCATAGGTATTTAGATAAATTTGATTATGACTTTTATTTAAAAAATGTTGATGATATAGATATTGATAATAAGTCAAAATACTTTTTATGTTATTTAAGAAATTGTGGTAGACCACATAGAAACGCAATAGCTTCATACTTTCAACATAATAATTTATGGAACAACAACAATTTAAGTTTTTTAAAAAACTCTTTTCGTGGCGAAATACCAAAGGATATTTTACCAAAAAAATATTGGAGTAGTAGTGTGGATTTAAACACTTTACCAAAGATAGAAATTGATACACACTCTCTACAAGATAAAAAAGGGTTTGATACTTCATTTTCATCTAATTGGAAGCATTACCAAGAAACATTTTTAAGCATAGTTTCAGAAACAATCTTTACATCAGAAAGTGAAAATAACTTTTTTAGTGAAAAAATATGTAAACCATTAATTAATCTACATCCATTTATATTAATGTCAACACCACTATCACTAACAAAATTAAGAGAAGAATATGGTTTTAAAACTTTTGACCCATTTATTAATGAAGATTATGACAGAGAAGAAAACGATTTAAAAAGAATGCAAATGATATTTGATGAATTAGATAAATTCAAAAATAAATCAGACAAAGAATTAAAAGATTGGTGGGAACAAATATTACCTATATTGGAACACAATCAAAAAACATTTATAAGTATGGGAAACAAAAAAACAAAAAAGATAAAACTATTGGAGAATCTATATGACTAAAGTATTAATAACAGGCGCATCAGGTATGGTAGGAAAACACTTAGTAGATATGTGTTTAGATAAAGGATATTATGTAAGAGGAACAGATATTCGATATGATGATAGATACGATACTTATTCAGAAAACTTTGAATTTTATCAAGCAGATTTACGAGACTTTGATGATTGTAAAAATGTTGTAGTGGATATGGACGTTGTGTTTCAAGTAGCAGGAGTTAAAGGTTCACCAAAGAGAGCGGCAGAACAACCAAACGATTACTTTACACCAATGTTACAAATGAATACCAATATGGCAGAAGCTGCAAGACTTCAAGGAGTTGATTGGTATGTTTACACTTCTACGGTTGGAGTTTATCAGCCAGCAAAAGTTTTTAAAGAAGATGATGTATGGAAAACATTTCCAAGTGAAAACGATAAATATGCCGGTTGGGTAAAACGATTAGGTGAACTACAATTAGATTGTTTTGAAACACACTACGGATTAAAGAATTATTCAATAGTCAGACCAGCAAACATTTATGGTGAGTATGATGAGTTCGGTGAAGAATCTACGGTAATCGCATCATTAGTCAAGAAAGGTTGTAATGATAAAATACTATCAGTATGGGGTGACGGAACACCAATTAGAGATTTCATACACGCAGAAGATGTAGCGAGAGGTATATTGATGTCGTATGAAAACAAGATTACAGAACCTATCAATTTAGGTAGTGGAGACGGAGTTCGTATCAAAGATATTGCAAGTATTGTGGCAACACACTATGGAAAAGAAATAGAATATGATATGGAAAAACCAAACGGAGATAACAAAAGACTTATGGATATGACACGAGCAAATAGTTATGGGTTTTATCCAGAAGTAGATTTAGAAACAGGAATAAAAAGGGTAATAAAATATTATGAGTCTTTACAAAAATAAAAAAGTAGTCGTAACAGGTGGTAGTGGTTTCGTAGGAACCAATATGGTATTAGAACTATTGAATAGAGGTGCTAATGTCAGAACATCAACACACAAAAGACCTATGCAAATACAAGATGATAGGATAGAACTATTAGAAAATATTGACTTGACAAAGTTTGATGATGCTATGACATTGATTGACGGAGCAGATATCGTTATACATTGTGCGGGAAATATTTTACATCCATCTACCGTATCAACAGACTTTCAAGTTGGATTGAGTCATATAAATATCATTACCAATATATTAGAAGCAAGTTATAAACACGGAGTAAAACACTTTTTAGAAATAAATAGTTCTACGGTTTATCCACACAGAGAATATCCAGTTTCAGAAGATGAGTTTTGGACAGAAGAACCATATATTTCATATTATGGTTATGGGTGGATGAGAAGATATAGAGAAAAAGTAATTGAACATACTTCACATTTAACAGATATGCATATAGGTATTGTTCGTGGAACTGCACCATTTGGTCCTTATGATAATTTTGATTTGAAAACTTGCCACGTTGTTCCGGCATTGATTAAAAGATGTTTGAGTGATGAGGACCCATTTGTTGTTTGGGGAAGTCCAGATGTAACGAGAGATTTTATGTATGTAAAAGATATGATAAAAGGTTGTTTATTAGTTTTGGAAAAAGGTGAATCTATGAAACCTTATAATGTCGGTAGTGGAACAGGTGTAGAAATTGGTGAATTACTTTTTGCAGTCCTAAACGCTACAGAAAAAAATCCACTATTTAAATGGGATAATTCTAAACCAACAACAATACCTTACAAAGTATCAAGTATAGAAAGATTAGAAAAAGAATTAGGATTCAAGCCAGACTATACTTTTGAACAAGGAATAAAAGAAACAACAGAGTGGTATAGTGAACAAGAGTAATCTACAAACTTATGATGAACCAATAGAGTTGGGTAAAAGTTTAGATGGACACAGAAGTCATAGGGCTTTTAGAATATCTGATGAATATGTAGCAAAACTTGGAATAGGAAAAGAAACGGTGTCTAATCAAAAGTTATTGGATTATAAGTATTATGGTGATATCTTTCACGAATTTAAAGTAGCAAAACTATTATACACTAATGGAATTTCTATTCCTAAACCTATAACTTGTGATTATGTTAATATAAATGGTAAACTACAAATGGGATTTATTATGGAATACATTGACGGAATATCTTTTGATGAAACAGAAAATACAGAATTGTTAGAATTAGCAGAAAAGTTAGTTTTAGAAGAAGAAGCAAAGATAAAAAAGTTAAACTTATTTACTGATTTTACTGGTTCGCCGGGTTCATCTGGACCACAATGGATTTTAAGTAATGAGAATGAAATTAAATTAATTGATTTTGAAAAATGGGGAATACAAAATGATGACTTATAAAGATGAATTAATAAAGTCAATGAATTATTTGGCTGATAAACCAAATACAATGTTTATAGGACAACAAACCGCATATCCAGGTAATCCAATGTCCACAACAATATTAGATGTGCCAATGGAAAAGATGATTGAAACACCAGTATTTGAAGAAGTTCAAATGGGTATGTCAGTAGGATTAGGTATGACTAATATGTGTGTAGTGACATTTTATCCAAGGTGGGATTTCTTGATATGTGCGGCAAACCAATTGATTAATCACTTGGATAAATTTAAACATATGACAGGTTATGATTCGCATGTAATCATTAGAGTTGGTAAAGGAAGTGATGACCCATTAGACCCAGGTGTTCAACACAAAGCAGACTATACGGAAGAATTTAAAGGTATGTTAGATGATATCGAGATAATCAATTTATACGATAAGTCTAATATCTACGAAACTTACAAGAAAGCATACGAAAATAAAAAACCAATTATATTAGTGGAATATCCAGAGAGGTATTCAGAATGATAGTATTTGTAGGATGTAGTTACACTTGGGGTTCAGGTTTACAATATGAATACTTGCAAGATAAAGGTTGGAGTATTGATGAAATAAACAAAGTTTTACCAGTAAACTATCATTTAGAAAATTTAAGTTATGGTGCGGATGAATATAGAAAACAAAACAACTGGCCAAATTTAGTTTCAAAAGAATTAGATAAAGCGTTTGTCATTGGAACATACACAAATGGTGGTAGTAATTTATCAACAATACGACCTTGTCTTGATAACCTTCATAGAATAGCCAGAACAAACTCAATAGATACAATTGTTATTCAATTCACAGACTGGTTAAGAGATGTTAATGATGAAAAAATCATTCACTATCCTGGAGATAAAACAGATATACTCACGCAAGAGTTTATAGATAATGCAATATTAAATCAAATAAAACAAATCGAGCAAGTATGTAATAGTTTAAGAAATTCATATGACCCAAATCTAAAAGACCACAAATATCCAGAAAATTCATATCCTTCTTGGGTTGGATTGTCTTGGCAAAAAGATGTTGGTGATGTATTGAAAAAACATTATCCAAAAAACTTCATACCAATACATTATAAAGAAAAAGAATACACTTCATTTGGTCAGATAGAAAAAGGGTTAAGATTGTGTGATAGTATGCCGGGTGTTGAAGACGAACACCTAAATTCCAAAGGTTGTAAAGTTATAGCGGACTCAATAACAAGAAAGTTAAAGTCATATGAATAAAAGATTTTTTTCATTTGGTTGTAGTTTTACTCGTTGGTGTTGGCCTACTTGGAGTGATTACATTGGATTAAACTTTGATGAATATTATTCATATGGTTGTGGTGGAGCAGATAACAAAAATATTCTATACAAACTTTTATTGGCAGACAAAAAATATAAGCTTACAAAAGATGATACAATTATGATTATGTTTTCAAGCTTCAATAGAATGTCTTATGTTGATAAAGATTTTCACATACATAACATTGGAGATTTAGTTGATGACAATTTAAAATTACATCCAATAGGAAAAGGATATAATTTCCCAACAGCTATATATGATAGTTGTATCTCGATACAATCAATTAAATCAATATTAGAATCTAAAAATATCAAATATACATTTTTACAATCTATGAAACACAACTTTTATTATGATGACTTTGAAGTGAGTGGAGACTCTGACATAGTGCAAAATTTAGATTATTGTTTAAATTTATTTAAATATCCAATAATGGAAAATTGGTGTTATGAAAACTATGATTTTATGAAAGAAAAAGTAATCTGGAAAGACAATCACGCTCAAGACGGACACCCAACAATGAAACATCATTTAGACTTTGTTAAAGAGTTTTTTCCACAATACATTACTGATAAAACTAATCAATATTATGATAAGCATTTAAATGTGTTTACAGATAAATCACAAGATATTCAAGGTAAGAACTATGAAATACTTAATGAGAAATACTTTGAAGAAAACAATATAACTTATAAGTCGGTGTAATGAAACTAAGATTAATAAAAAATAATCAACATACTACTTTATCTGGCAATTCATTAGAAGATTTAAATTATCAAAAAAATATTCTTGAATTAGAAAATGCATATTTATATGATGTTTGTTGTTTTGGTAATGATGATACACCATTACCAACGACCTATTTTAAATTGGCACCAAAAACCATTAAAGTATTTAAAACAAAAACAATCAAAATCAGAAATGACTTTGAACAATGGTGTGATGTTCAAGGAGTTGAACAAACGGGAGGTTCAGATAATGAACTAAGCACTATCGTATCACATTATAATATACAAAGAAATGATGACATTGTCAAGGATTATTTTAATTTTATTCCACTAACTATTTTCACACCAGATAATTGGTATTGTAATTCAGTAGAGTTTAACGCTATATCTCAATACCACAAAGGTAATCACGATACATTTGCACAAGAACAATGGAATGCTTGGTATCAACACGAGGGTAAAGAATTAATTACAGAAGAAGAATTAGCTTACTTACCATTTGTAAACTTTATAAAACGATTGGGATTTAATTATGAATAAAGTTGCAATTTGTATAGCAGGTGAAATGAGATATTGGGAAATTACAAAAAATATCTTTAATTCACTTGACGCCGATATATTTATATCTACTTGGGATACCAATGATAGACAAGATAACTATCCATATAAGTTTCACGGAAACAAAAATATAAATGATGAAATTGTAGATGGATTAGATAATTTAGCAGAGGTAGAATTTTTACCAAAAGAAATAGAAAATAAATTTACATTCAACATACCGAAGTATTGGTATTTAATTCACAGGTGTAATATACTAAAAACTAAGCGAGAAGTCAAGGAAAATTTTAAGTATGATTGTGTTATTGTAACAAGACCAGATGTGTTGTATGATGAAAACTTATTAGATGATTTATCACACAAATTAGATGAATTGTGTGTTTATTCATCAGAAATAAATTATAGTGAAGACTTTTATGGATTAGGAACAATGGATGTTTCGGCATACGGAACTTCATCAACAATGGATATATTTTCATCATTATATAAACATACATTTATGAGTGATGATTTTAATATGATTCCAATGGGACATTCATTAATTCCATACTATGCTAAGTATATTGGACTAAATATGAAACGTCCAAAGGTTTCACAGAACTTAATTAATAAGGTAAGAAAAGAAAAAGAATTTAATAAACTAATAGGAGATACTAATGTTTAAGAAAATAAAACAATGGTTGAAAGATAGAAAACAAAAGAAAAAATTAGCAAAAAAACTTAAAGCTTTAAGAAAACGCGACCCCTTCATATATAAATAAAACTTACTTATCTTATATTTATAGTTGTATAGAATTACATAATTATAGGAAAAATATGCTAAAACTAAAAAAATTATTGTTTGAAGTCAGTTTAACTGGACAACAAGCAAGAACCGAAAGTATGGGAGGTTTTAAAGGTTTCTTTAAGTTATCTGAAATGCAAGCTTACAAGAAATGGTTAAAGAAAACCCTACGAGTAGAATTAGTTGAAGGATACAAAGACCCAGGTATATTCAAAGCAGTATTCTTAGCAGGTGGACCAGGTTCAGGTAAAACCTACATAGCAAAAGGATTATTTGGAATACCGGAAAGAGTAAATGTATCTCAAAGTGGTTTAAAAATGGTTAATTCAGATAAAGAATTAAAGTATTTATTAAACAAATACGGATTTGGAACAAATCTTGACGCATTACCAGATGAAGTATTTGCAAATCTTACAGGTGACGGACCACAAGCGAGTGGATTGAGAAAGTTTGCAAAAGACCTAACCGCCGAAAGAAGAAGATTATATCAAAACGGAAGACTCGGTATGATTATTGACGGAACCGGAGATGATTATCAAAAGATTGCAGGTGAAAAGGCAGAATTAGAAAAAATTGGATATCAAACATATATGATTTTTGTCAACACCACATTAGAAGTTGCACTTGAAAGAAACGAAAATCGTGATAGAGTGTTACCACAGAGTATAGTTTCTGATTCCCACAAAGAAGTAAATAGAAACATTGGTGCATTTCAAGGATTGTTTGGTTCTGGTAATTTTATGATTGTTGATAATAACACATTTAAAACAGAAGAACAAGCAAAGAAAAGATTTAAGATGTTGGTGAAGCAAGGATTAAGTAAATTTATAAAAACACCAATTACAAGTAAAAAAGCATTAAGTTGGATTAGTAAACAAAAAATATTAAGGGGAAAATAATGTTAATATCATTTGACGAAATTATAGAAGTAACTT
>Ga0181406_1001030_pt1 | contig 10304 bp, 6 predicted proteins | sample 29SPOviralmetaG_FD_130135 | JGI IMG/M metagenome (GOLD analysis project Ga0181406, IMG submission 130135) | Marine viral communities from the oligotrophic San Pedro Time Series (SPOT) site, San Pedro Channel, CA, USA - 29 SPOT_SRF_2011-12-20 | ecosystem: Environmental > Aquatic > Marine > Strait... | reverse complement strand
TTTTCGGCGAAGAGGCGCCATTCGTTGAAATTGACAACTGTTGCTGAATTACCTCCCACGATATTAGTGATAACGAATCTATAGTACTGGTACGGTGTCGTCGCGTTCACGTTGATGCGTTCTTTGTCATCTGAGGCATAGGATGCCCCACTAAACTCGGTAAGTTTGTACCAGTCCTCACCATCATTCGAACCGAGAAACACACCGGCTCCGGGCGCTCTCGATGGTGCGTCCGTAAACTGTGACGCGGGTGTTCTATACACATCCGTGTGCGCGAGGGTAATCGCATACGGAACTTTAATTTGTACCCAATGTCCCATATATCTCGTACCACCCACATCCGTAGTAAATTGAGTGGTCCCAGTGTATTCATAGGGACTCGAAGTGTTATATATTGTACCAAAAGATTGTTGCCAGTAAGAACCATCACTTGGTTTGTGATTAAATAGACGCCATGGTGGGCGCGCCTCTTGCCCGGAGGATGTATAAAACGAAGAAGCGGTGATTTCGTATGTCCCGTGACCATCGACATTTGCATTCCATAATTTTCCTATACTTGGATAACTTCCCGTGATTTCATCAAAAACGATGGGTTCCACCGGATGTTCCGTGAATCCCTTCTCGAGACCCGAATCAATGATTTCGTTCGTCGAACTGTTCCACGCCACGATGTTCGCCGAGGTGTTGGAGTACGTGAGTGTCGAATAAAGGGCCCCAACATTCGCAGTCCCATGGACATCCAATGGATACGCGGGAGTGTTCGTCCCGATGCCAACATTCGACGTGGACACATCCACGAAAAGGTTCGCCGTGCCAACCTCGACATTTGCTGTAATTTTTGCTTTACCAGAAACATCCAATTCAACAGAAGGATTCGTCGTCCCGATGCCAACATTCCCCGTCGTCGTGTCCACGAAGAGATTGGCTGTACCGACCTCGAGGTTTGACGTCACAGTCACGTTGCCATATAAATTAATAGGCAACGTGTTGGCTGTATCGACCGTAATCTGTGTTCCATTGGCTCCAGACATCGTGTGAGCAATCTTGAAGCCCACACCTTCGTCATAGAATACGGCGACGTTACTTTCATTCGCCGCTCGTTTCATCAAAATACCCGTGTCACCAGTTCCTATGGTGTCTCGAGCCAATTCAATGATGGGATCCTTAATAGAGAGATTTTCGGTATTTATAACAGTCGTCGTCCCCATGACCGTGAGGTTCGAAGCGACTGTGATGTCCGTGGTGTAAATTTTACCATTGACTGTTAATTTATTATCTGCTGTATCGTCTACATATACATTTGACCCAATATCAAGTGTATGTGTAGGGCTTGTATTTGAAATCCCTACTTTTCCAGGAAGCACCTGGATGTTCGTGGACATTATTACTATTAATAGACAAAAGATTTAACCGTGTCGTCGCCTATACTAATTGATTCTAACTTACCGTCTGGAGCCGAGGATGTGTACTCGACGAATATATCACATCCAAAGGTTGCTGTGCCTACACCACTTGGCTCCATGATGATTTTTGTAGGTGTCACAGCCATTGTTGGACTCCATGGATATCCATTTGTGTGCCCAAACAAAGTCATCGAGCTCGTCGCTATATCCAACGAAGATGTACTCCCATTTCGAGTACCACCCTGAGCGTTGAGTACCATAGTACTCACTTCTTCATTGCCATGTAACAATTGTGCTGTAATCTTTGCGCAGAATACATTGGACGCGAAGACCAATGCAACGTTTGAAAAGTTTGCTGGAATGCTCACGTTACTGTAAGAGTAACGCTTGCACGCGTATGAATCACTGTTTGTGATGAGACCACCTTGAACTTCCAAAAGAGTTCTTGGATCCGTCGTACCGATACCAACATTTGAGGCCGTCACGAAAGCTGTCGTCGCATCGTTAAACTCAACAGTGTTGGACGCCACGTTGCTCACATCGATGACATTGTCCAGTGTGTAGCTCGGGATCAATTCGATGGAACCCAGTGTCAATTTGTTTGCCAAGACATTACCAGTAATCGTCAAAACATTGGAACCTGTGTCTTCGACCCAAAGATTAGAACCAATACTCAAATCATGTTGAGCCGCGATATTATTCACACCCAAAGCTCCGGTCGTGACAATTTCAGAGTATGTGTTACCTCTCACGTAAAGTACATTAGAACCAGTATCTTCGACGTAGAGATTGGCACCGACATCCAACGTGTGGACGACGTTAATGTTTGCGATACCAGCGTTACTCGTCGTCACAAGACCAGTTGTGTCATTTTTAAATTCAACCGTGTTGGACGTCGTGTTACCGGTTCTCGTCACCGCTTGAAGAGGGAAAACTGTACCCAGTGTAATAGAGTCCAGTGTAATGTTCTTCATGATTGCATTTCCATTGATGTTCAACTTGTAGTTTTCGGTGTCTGTAAACCAAACATTTGAACCTATGTCCAACGTGTGAATTGGATTCAAGTTGGCGATACCGGTATTAGAATAGACATTGGTCACGAAGGATGCCATTGTGTTGTCGAAAATGACTGTATTGGACGTCGTGTTGCCGTTGATGATAATTTGCTCGAGTGTCGAAGCGATGTTATCCAAAAAAGAACCATCACCGATGAATCGTGTAGCCACGACATTACCGGTGACATTCATGCTCGTACTGTCCATGTAAATGTTGTCGCCGACATCCAACATGTGGATGGGGTTCAAGTTGGCGATACCAGTGTTCGAATATACATTTGTGACAAGAGCCGCCGTCGTATTATCGAAGATGGCTGTACCAGTTGTCGTGTTACCGTTGATGATAATTTCATCAAAGTTTGTTGCCAAGTTGGACAAAAGACCACCATCACCGATGAATGTGGTCGCAGTCACATTACCAATCACGTTAATCGTACCATCTTCAATGTAGACGTTCGCTCCGACATCCAACATGTGGATGGGGTTCAAGTTGGCGATACCCGTGTTCGAATATACATTTGTGACAAGAGCCACCGTCGTATTATCGAAGATGACTGTACCAGTTGTCGTGTTACCGTTGATGATAATTTGATCAAAGTTTGTTGCCAAGTTGGACAAAAGACCGCCATCACCGATGAACCTCGTCGCCGCGACATTACCGGTGACATTGATGCTCACACTGTCCATGTAAATGTTGTCACCAACATCCAACATATGGATCGGGTTCAAGTTGGCGATACCGGTGTTCGAGTACACATTGGTGACAAGGGCCGCGGTCGTATTATCGAAGATGGCCGTACCAGTTGTCGTGTTGCCGTTGATGATAATTTCATCAAAGTTTGTTGCCAAGTTGGACAAAAGACCACCATCACCAATAAAAGATGTCGCAGTCACATTACCAATCACGTTGATCGTACCACCGGCGGCTCCATCCTCGACGTAAACATTGGCACCAACATCCAACATATGGATCGGGTTCAAGTTGGCGATACCGGTGTTCGAGTACACATTGGTCACGAAGGCAGCAGTCTTGTTGTCAAAAATGACCGTGCTATCGGCCGTATTGTTCAATGTGATGACACGTTCCAATGTCACATTACTCAAAGTACCACCATCACCAAAGTACGAACCTCCCCCGCGTACTGTAATGCTGTTTTGTGTGCTTATCGTACCGAGGACATCCAAAGCAAATGTATTACCATCATCCGGTAGAACGTGTGTCGCATTCACGGTATTCTGTGTATAGCCCATAGAGAAACGGTCTTCGTCTCCGTGGTGAATCAACGCCACGTTGTGTCCCGGGTGGAACATGATGATACCTTCATCGTAGTTGTGACTCGGATTGTTGTTTGCGATCGCAATGATTCGATCGTCGATGATGAGTTCAGAAGAAGAGATCGTGTACGTGTTACCATTTACCAACAAGTTACCAGTAATTTCAGTGTCCGCAGTAATGATAATGTTACCGTTATCTTTTTTGATTGAAGAATCTTGAAGGAAATTACCATCCCCAACAAATGGAATAAACTTTTGTGTGAGACCTGTGATGGAGATATTACTACCGATCACTGCGTTACTCGTTGTCTCAAAACCTGTCGTTGCATTTGTAAAACGAATGGTATTTGACGTTGTGTTTGAGGTATCCGTCACTTGCTGCAGGGTTTGAAGCTGTGTCAAGAGATTTGATGGTACAATTTTTTTCAAATCATTATTGGTATCATTCACGTATACATAGTTAATGGCAGTTTCATTTTGAACAATTTGAGCATTTGGAATGTCGTTCGAGCGACCAACACCCGTCACAAAGATGGTACCTTTATTTGGTTTTTGTTGTGTAGACTTTATCAGACAGATACCAACGTTTTGAATTTGATCAGTAAGTCCATATGGCTTGGTACCCATAAGCCCACCCGGGACTGTGTTACTCACGTAGACGGTCTGACCAACTTCAAAATTGCTTGTATCAATGTTTTGTACTTTACCGTACGCGACCGCCACACCTTCTCCACCATTCGCTACGGTGTCATGCATAACACCAATAGACGGCATAGTATCAGAACTATCAGATTGAGCCAGTGCGACATTCGACACGTTCGCATTCCATCCATCTTTTACGTACACGGCTTGACCCTTTAAAAGATCAGCTCCGGTATTGTTCTTAATCTTAACAAAGTTGTGCACGTTGTAGTCGTTGACCCAGTTTGCACCGTCATATACCAAAAGTTGATCTTCTGAAAGTGACTCGAGGTTTACATTCGACAGTTGATCTAATTTAAGTTGGACATTGGATGTCAAGTCTGTCGTGAATGCGGTCGTTGGATTTGTAAATTGAACTGTTTGTGTGGTCGAGTTACCTTTATCAGAAACAACTTGGAGGTCTATGTTCGAAAGAAGACCACCATCTCCGTTGAATGTTGTCGCTGTGACGTTGCCGATCACATTTATAAGACCAGCACTCCCCGTATCAGTAATGTAAATGTTGGAGCCAACATCGACATTAGTGTCGGTCTTAAGGCGACCATACACGTGAACATCAATCAAATTGGAAGTATCCGGAGTTATTTCAATGTTCGAAAAGCCATCGAGTGTGTGGGCCATGATAATTTCAGACTCATCACCTCGGTAACCAATCACCACATTACTACTTGGTCTTTGCATGATAATACCCATGTCGAGTGTATCACTCGTGTTGTTGTTTGCGATACCTATGATGGCATCATTCACGACCAAATTTTCTGTCGACACGTAGGTCGTCTCACCTTGGATGAACATGTTACCCGTCGTGACGATATCACCGGTTACTGTCAACTTATTATTGGATGTATCATATATGAAGTTTGCGGAATCCACGAGATATTTATTATCATCGACGAACGGTACTCGACCAGCACTTAAGGTTGTAACCTTTATGTCTTGAGTCGTTGTATCTTTTGTCACGGTCAAGTTGTTGGACACAAAAACATTTTCAGTGACTGTCAAATCTTTGGTCACGTAAGAATTTTTTGTGACTGTCAAATTATTGGAGACCAAAACATTTTCAGTGACTGTGAGGTCTTGGGTCACTGTCAAATTGTTTGAGACCAAAACATTTTCGGTGACTTCGAGATCTTTAGTCACTGTCAAGTTGTTAGACACTAAAACATTTTCGGTGACAGTTAAGTCTTGAGTGACGTAAGCATTATCATTGACAGTCAGATCCTTGGTCACCGTCAAGTTGTTAGACACCAAAACATTTTCGGTGACTGTGAGGTCTTGAGTCACGTAAGCATTTTCTTTGATACGCAAGTCTTGTTCGATGTATGCATTTTCGTAGACAATTAAATTACCATCTAAGTCTGTCGCACCCTTCACGTACAAAACATTTGACGCGACGTCATCGACATACAAATTTGATCCGACATCCAAAGTGTGAATCGGGTTCGTGTTGATGACACCCACATTTGATTGTGTCACTAGGTAACCATACACGTGTGCCTTAATTGGATTTGCTGTGTTCGCAGTGAAAGATGTTTGGTCAGCCGAAGATTGTGTGTGAGCCATGATAAGTTCATCATCTTTGTAGCCCACGACGACATTGGATCCTTGGTGATCAAACATCATACCGACATCCGCCGTTGTGTTGCCTTTGCCAACTTCAATGATAGCATCACTGATCCGAAGGTTTTGAGATTCTATGACAGTCAACTGTCCTTCAACATCTAGGTTACCATCAATGTGTACACCACCGGTTACATTGAGAACTGTGGACCCGGTATCATCGACCCAAAGGTTGGAACCAACATCCAACGTGTGAATGGGTTCTGTATTTGATATTCCCACATTTCCAGTAGTTATTAGGCTATTTTCTCCTTCGAAGACGATTGTACTCGTAAAAGTATTACCGATGTTTGCATAAAAGTCTACGACTCTTGGTATAATGGCTTGTTCGTCTATATCAGTATCTACGATCTCGTTTGTTATATTGTCGTAACCTACAATTTTCGTATTACCTCCAGGTACCTTACGAACTGGTGTCATATACAATGATCCTGGTGTCTGAGCTGATATTGGGGCATTCGAAGCATTGATCACGATTGTATTATCGGCCTGATCGTCAGTTGCGTGTCTCCCCAATCTGACCTTGGTCGATCGATCAATAGTGCTCAAGTTCTTCACCATTTATATAAGTCTGCATTTTAATTGGCATAGAGCAGACCTGCTACCCCATTTGATATCTTGAGTATGTTATAGTTGACTGCATAGATAGGATCCTTTATTGGTAGGGTTTCACTGAATATTTGTGCGCTATCTAGACGACTAAAATTCAATGTACCGGTTGGTTGCATCAAACTCGTCGTTAAACAGAAGCAAAATAAGAAAAAGTCTGGCGAAGTCACAAAATTTGTGTGATAGTAGTTCATGACTTCAATAAAATGCGGACGAGCCCACTTGTATCCATCAATGTCGACACCGTTGATTGTCACTTTGACCTTGTTATCATAAGATGTTAACGCACTATAATCGCTCGTATTAGAACTCGCGATGTATTTGACTGGGTGATTGAAGTGAAGCTCCTGGATGTGTTCATTACTCGGAATATTCTTCTGGACCTGGAAAATGAGCATTTCATGGTCACGTGTCGCAACCGCGCCGCGTTCTTCATTGTCAAGATAGTAGTAATTGCTGTAGGCTGACCATTTATAGTTTTGTGCATCCGGACCCCAGTGAACACGGATTTCCACATTGTGATAGTTCAACGCCACCAATGGGAGAGCATTTTGAGGACTTTCACAAAAGAAGAAACGAAGTGGGTAAAAGTAAGAACGAGCACTTGAACCAGGATGAGGACCATTGGAACTCTTGGATACATTGTTTGCAAAAGTATCTATGGCAATTTTTTCCGTAAATATGGAGTCCTGGGTATCAACAACTTGGCCACCAATCAAAAGTTCGACGTAGTCAATAAGACGTGACCAGTCTGGATGATCTAACGCTGCGTTATTATCATCAATTGTAAAGTAGGTGTACCCCAAAAGGTCACCTGTTTTTTCGAAACGAATCGTAGACATGGAATTACCATTCACAGCCCCCTGTATTGTTTGTTTTTCGACGGTCTGTGAAAAGTTGGAATGTCTTTTGAACGTCGAACTGAAGAAAGAAATTTCTGGCTTTCCCATAATATGTTCATCTTGAGCACCAATGGCGATGAGCTTTACAACACCGGATGACATATTTACAATAAGGAAAGGTTTAATTTAAGTTCGACTTTCTGCAAATGAATCTAAGCACCAAAAAATTATTACCTGTAGACGGTGTAATCAGATCACCGTTCTCATCTCTAATATTAACAGTGAGACGATCCAATTTAGAAATTGGATCCAAATATTGCTGGGCAACGACATAGTCATCCTTGAAAGAGATGACTTGGTTACCTGAAGTCGCCGTTGTATTACTCACCAAAGACGCGAACGAATTTCTTAAAACGGAGAGACTTGGTTGCGTCGACGTAGACAATGGTGGATCCTTTGTCGTTCGGTCGGCAAAATTACTATCGAGTTCATCGATGGAAATATAACAATGTTCTGTACTGTATACCGTGTTGATTCGAGCTCCGAGAAGTCGAGCCTGAACAACATTACGAAGTGGTGTATTCAAATAAGCAGTGAATGTGTTCGCATTCGCTTGTCCAATTGTATCCACCGTAATCGTGTAGTATTCATAATCAAAATCCGGGTACCCGAATGTGACAGATGTCATTTACAGTAGACTTAGATTAAAGATCCACCAATTCCACCAAGGATGGCATAACTGGCCTGATCACGCACGAGCTGTTCAGACTTGCAAAGGCCACCCGGGGTCAAAGCCTTGGTGTACGTGCTTCCTTCCTTCGTGTGACCTGGTGCACATTCAAGCTTGTGTTCGAGGTCGAACAAGGAGTCTTCATTGATCGGTTCAATCTCGATCGGTCTGGGCTGGTAGTAACTGATGGCGACACGTTGGATCAGATACAAAATCGCAACAAGGCTGATGACAATCAGGATGATATTGCGGTTGAACTTCATTTACTACTACCTGACATTTTTTATAAAGTGCGTTAAAGGTAGTAGTTTAGTTTCATTATAGAGAGTAGATGGACGAAGAGATTATCCTCGATCGTGGTGACACTGAAATCCTGAAGCTTGATGAAAATGAACAGGCCCTGATGGATGAAATTCAAATTTCAACATCAAAGCCGCAACCCAGACCCCGGAGGCCGATGGCGATGTCCAGGCCTCGACCGATGATGCCGCAACAACAAGAGATTGATGCGTTTGCCAACCCAAATAAACAAACGGTACAAGCGAATGCTCCCTCTGAAGAAGTGGATTATGGTGAGGCTGAACCGTATTTTGACGAGGAAGAAGACTACGGTGATACGGGTGGTGGGTACGTGGAACAGCGACCATCGAAGGGGTACGCGTCGATCGACGAAGAAAAGGCTGACCTGTTAAACAAACTTACACGTCTTGAAAAGAAGGGTGTTAGCATTAATAAACGCCTCAATATGTATTCGAGTGTGGATGACATTCGTACAGAAGTTAAACGAATCACCTACGGCATTGAGGTTGATCAATCGATTAAGTTTTCGAGAAGAATGTTGGTGGCGTGTGTTACAGGGTTGGAGTTCCTAAACAAAAGATATAACCCCTTTGAAATTCAGCTCGAGGGCTGGTCCGAGTCTGTGATGGAGGGCGTCGAAGACTACGATACTGTATTTGAAGAACTTTACGTCAAGTATAGAAACAAGGTCAACGTTGCACCGGAAGTCAAGCTCATCATGATGCTTGGTGGATCTGCGATGATGTTCCACTTGACAAATAGTATGTTCAAGGCTGCGATTCCAAATATGAACGACGTTTTGAAGCAAAATCCAGACCTCGTCAAGAACATGATGTCGGCCGTTCAGAATACAGCGATGCAACCGCAACAACCGGTTCCCATGTCGAGTGACGGTTCTTATGAGATGCAAGGCCCGGGTATAGACATCTCCAGCTTGATGGGTGGTATCATGATGCCGCCGCCACCACCGATGAACACTTCGGCCGTCGTTCGTGAAGATCCTTTGCCGACTGTCACAGAAGAAGACGATGTGTCCGACATTGTATCTATCTCAGGAGAATCGACGGGTGGCGAGGTCAAGGAAGTCAACGTGGGTGCCGGGGGATCCAAGCGAGGTCGAAAAAAGAAGAAGACTGAAATTAATCTTTAGGTATAATATAAATGATAGGTTACTGTCCCATTGAGGAAGAACCAGTCGCTATGCCCAGACCACGACGGCGGGTTGTAGTGAATCAGAAAACGTCTGAAGACACAGAGTGCAACTATGTTGTCATGTTCTTCATCGTTGGTGTCCTCACACTGGCCTTGATGGACACATTGGAAAAGTAAAATCGTTTTTGCCATGTTTTTGTAAAAGCATGGGAAAAAGGACTATCGTTCACTCAATTCTTTGATGGCTTCGATAAGAAGACCGACCATGTTACCGTACGCGACGGAATACATTGTTTCTTCACCTCCGTGTACAACTTCTGGAAGTACTTCTAAAACTTCTTGTGCGACGACACCCGTCGAGCGTCTACCATCCTTAATGTATGTATATCCAGAAAGCTTCTTGACCTTTTCAAGAGCACTTTCGATAGGTTTTATCTCAGTTTTGAGACGTCTATCTGAAAATGCGGTAACATCGCCCGCGGCTGTGATATCTCCACCACAATTTACGGTACCAAAAGAACCAGTTCCAGACGTTGTGACATCGTCCAACGTGGCGGTCCCATTACACTTCAAAGTACCAAAAGAACCAGTTCCAGACGTTGTGACATCGTCCAAC
>Ga0181406_1001025_pt1 | contig 10350 bp, 19 predicted proteins | sample 29SPOviralmetaG_FD_130135 | JGI IMG/M metagenome (GOLD analysis project Ga0181406, IMG submission 130135) | Marine viral communities from the oligotrophic San Pedro Time Series (SPOT) site, San Pedro Channel, CA, USA - 29 SPOT_SRF_2011-12-20 | ecosystem: Environmental > Aquatic > Marine > Strait... | reverse complement strand
TACGACGGTGAGCTGATTATCGACACCCAGAAGCTCGAAGGGCTCCAGTCGGTTAGCTCAGTCCTCTGTATTCCTAGTTATGTTTTTACATATATGCTACACGATGGGTTTATATTAAAAACTAAAATAACGAACGACAAAGGGGAGTATGTGTGTAATAAAAAGGATGCAGTTCAACAATCAAGTGCGGGGATTGGTAAAGGGGTGAAGGACAAAATGATGTCAAAAGTAAAACTCGATGGAACAGAGATTTTATCCACCACACAGCCCGTCGGCTCGATCTAAGCAGTCGGTTTTCGTAGCTGGCCACACTGGGATGGTAGGGCGTGCGGTACTTCGTAGGCTTCATAATTCACCCAGCTCGCAGTCTCTTCAAGAGGACCAGCGGGTTGATTACACAACACTGAACGCAGCTGAAAGAATGCTGCAAAAACGCCAGCCTGACGCTGATGTGTTATGCGCTGCCAAGGTCGGAGGTATTCACGCAAACAACACACAACGAGCTGATTTTATACGTGATAATTTATCTATCCAGCTGAACTGGATTGAAGCTGCTCACAAGTTTGGACTAAAAAAATTCATCCTACTAGGTAGTAGCTGCATTTATCCGAGAGAAGCGTTGCAGCCAATAATTGAAGAGTCACTGCTGACTGGTCCGTTTGAGCCAACCAATCAACCCTACGCTCTAGCTAAGACAGCTGGTATTGAATTGTGCAATGCGTACCGTCACCAGTACGGAGATAATTTCTACTCACTGATGCCACCAAATCAATACGGCCCTTTTGACAACTTTAGAATAGGCGACTCACACGCTGTCGCGTCACTACTACGAAAGGTTTACGAAGCGAAAGACGGTGATGCGATTGAGCTGTGGGGAACCGGATCTCCTAAGCGAGAGTTTATGCACGTTGATGATCTAGCTGACGCAATAGCGTTTTGCCTTGAATCAGTTGATGCGGGAGATTGTGATCCAAACGGATTTTTAAATGTAGGAACAAAAGAGGAGTGCAGCATTCGCCAGCTAGCAGAGCTGATCATTGAAGTGTCAGGTAAACGCTTAACACTTTCACTTGACCCAGCTATGCCGGACGGCCCACCTCGAAAGGTTATGGATGCGTCGAGACTAAACCAGCTGGGTTGGCAACACCGAATCAGTTTAAACGAGGGAGTCAGATCAGTTTGGCGATGGATAGAAACAAATTGGAGACAGCCGACAACGAGAAAATAAGCGCGTCGAATATCGGATCAGCTGGGGAAATGATGACAGCTCTTGAATTAATGATTCGAGGTTGGGATGTTTACACTCAAACAATTTGCAACACAACAAGCGTGTTTGATTTGATAGCTACCAAAGGGCCGCTCACACGCCGCATACAAGTCAAGTCTACAGCTAGGAAATACTTAGGAGGAGAAAAGCGTCGGGATCAAAAGCATATCCTTAAAATCAACAAGAGGAAAAACGGTAAAAAAATCCTTTATGACAAATCTGATTGCGATTTTATTGTTGTTGTTGCGCTAGATGAAGGTTGGTTTTTTGTTGTCCCTACAGAGAAGCTATATTGTCAAACTGTCAGCATCTACACGAACAAGACGGGCCAAGCAGCTGGCTGGATCACCGAATATCAAGACGCTTGGGATCTGCTTGATTAATGAAAAACCCCCGCCAGCTGAGAGCCAACGAGGGTAACAACAAAACGCTGAAAGGAATCAACGCAGTTGCGAGGTTGTCTGAAGTTTAAGAAAAAGTCATCTTAATTTTAAGACAGTCATTTTAATTTTCAGCAATCCAGCTTCACAGCTGGCCAAACGAGAGAAAGCTTCCTTGGAAAGATCCAACTCTCGCCCTTTAATGAACGGACCTCGATCATTTATTGTAACCACGACAAAACGGGAGCTACCCAGCTGGCAACGAACCTTAGTACCGAAGGGTAAAGTTTTATGTGCTGCGGTTAACTTGTCAGGATCAAACAGCTCGCCTGATGCGGTTGGTTTTCCTCGATACTTTTCACCGTACCAACTGGCAGTCACTTCTTTCTCAGCTGGCTCTGGTTTTCCTGTTGCAAAAAGGGCGGCAGCTATTGCCGCCAACCCGATTGATAATTTAAGTTTCATAGTTTTATATTTCTACAATTTTTTCACTGCCTTTAGGCTGGATGTATGTATGCCTCTCGCACGATGTTCCCATCATCCAAGGTTTGTTTTTTCTCCAGTCTTGAAGCTTTGTGTAATCTTTTTTTAGGCGTTTTTTAGTCGCCGAAGTGTGCTTCTTCTTTCTTCTTTTAGGTTTCTGTTTCACAGCTTCACCGTCCTTCCCACTCTAGGTAAAAGGCTTGGCTCTGTGTGCTGGTAGATCCAACGCTTCAAAGCTTCTTCAGCTGCAAGAATAGAGTCAGGACTAACTTGGCTCCATTTCTTGACTCTCGGATCTTTTTGTTGGGCCATCATTAAAATGAAATCCTTCGTGGCTTTCTTATTTAATAAGCTCATAATGTGACGACCTCCGTCCTAGCTGCTTGGCCTTTGGCTGAAGCTTTCACATCAAATAAAACTTCACCCCGTCTGTCCATCGCATAAACCCAGCGAACCATTTCAAGTAATTCGCTTTCGCTTGTCTTGGCATCAGCTGATGCTCCCTCTTTTCCTGTCCCTATAACAATCCCTTTACCAGCTAAAGGCATCCCTCCGTTTATGTCTTTTATTCTAAAGAAATGGGTAGCATCAAATAAGCCCTCGTCATCAATGTAAACGACATCTCCGTTTTCAAGATAACCACCAACGCCAAAGCATCGGCAGTCGATCAGCTCTTGTATTTTGACGTGATCGTCTTGCGGTATTTCGACAGCTGTCACTTCTGCTTCGTGCGGGTTAATTAAATAAGCTTTATTCATTTTCATATTTCCTTTCGTCGTTGTTGTTGTTGTTGTTTTTAGAGAAGCCCTAATATCTCTTCTCCAAAGTATAGAACCGCCGCCATAGTTATTATTAATAACATTCCAAAAGCGTCGGCAATTAATTCAAGTATGTTTTTCATACACATCTTTATTATCTTTTTTTTGTTAAAAGTTTAGTTGGATTTTAAAAAGAATAATCAACCTTGTCAGAATCGGCCTCACTATCGGCAAGCATTTCGTCGAACTCAGCTGCCTCAACTCCAGCTCCCTCAGCTATCTTGCACATTTGAGGATGGGTATAACCGTATCGGCATCTCAGCTTGTGTGACGCGTTACCAACCTCAGCTGGATTGAATCGCAACGCAGTTTGAAACGATAGCAAGTCTACTTCTAAGGTTTCCTTTACCTTTTTCAATTCCTCAAGCCTTCCGTGTAGGATCGTCGGAGGGGTGCGGTTTTCAGTTGCCTTCTCAAGTCTGCTAATTGATTGCGTTATTGATTGCATAATGTCTGGTTTAATTTTGTTTTTCATTTTCGTTTAATTACTTTCTTAATTCTTCAACTTGCTTGTGAAACTTCACGGGAACTTTGCGACCGTTATCAAAATGGCTCGGTAAGGATTTTGTTTTTACATCTAAATAAGCATAGCCAAAATCTGACCCGCTACCGTCCCAAACATCTTGCTTTAAGCACACCTCAATTACTGGACTGTCTGAGATATACGGTTTTTGGATTCGCTCAACTGACTCAATGTTTCCCCTTGTGTCTGTTGTTTCTTCAAGCCAGCTGTATTCGATAAGTTTTTTCATTTTCATTTCCACTCTCAAGATTGCTCTAAGATTTCTCTATTGTACTGTTGATATTTTTCATAACATTCTTCAATCTCGTATTTTATTAGGCTTTCAAAATCCTCCGGCCAAATCGAGGTTACGACTTTAAAAGCGTTCCCTTCTTTTATTGGTCGTGAATCTATCCAGCTGGGCGCGACCTCAGCAATATGATCCTTCCAACCCTTATCTCCTCGCTTAAACGCCTCCTCGCTGATGTCGTAGCATTCGCCTGTCCTTTCATTATGTGCCGCCACTGGACGGTCACAGCTAAAGAGGATTGTAATATTGCTTATCTTTAATTCTGCGATTTTGTTGTTGCGCTTGTGTTTATGTGAATACTCTTCTTTTGTCTCTAGTTTCATTTTGTTTGTTCCTTTCTTTATTTGTTAGTAGTTAAAAATTTAATGGAGTTCTTCAATGTGTCTTGATCTTTTTCCAGCTGGTTAATGTATCTTTTCAGCCTTTTGTTTTCTTCTAGTATTTGTTTTATATCTATTTCGTTTTTCATATTTTTATACTCTCAATCTTCTATTATCTTTTTTTTGTTAAAAGTTTAGTTTTATTTTTGACGCGGCTTATATTTCCAGCACAGCGTCAAGAGGATAAAATAAGTAACGCCTTCCTTTGCCTTCGTTAAAACTGACTCCAGCTAAACGGGTTGTTATGTTGAACTTCTCTTTTAGTTGCTTAGCGACAGCAATATGATTCTGCTCGAAATTTAAGCTGTGATCCCAGCTGACAGTTAAAGATGTCGGGAAAGTTTTAAATGTTTCTAGACGGTTATTTTCAAAAAGTGTCGCCTTAGCTCTCGCGCCTTTTAGTCCAGCTGGACCGAGATATTTTGTTATGATAGTAGTCATTTTTCTGATTAGTGTTTTACGATTGCATTAAAGAACTTCTCTGTATTTCTTTCTAGAAATCGCCCCAGCTTCATCAAAGCTGATTCAATCCAAATATCCCCAGCTGGATCAGCTGGCTTAGAATCTGATTCGATTCTGATCACCGAATTATTGTGAGTTTCCTCAAATACCCAGCCGTATTTATTTGGCTCCAGCTGGCCGCCGATCATTGATCCTTTCCAGTCGAGCTTATTTAAAAGCTCTTGAGCTGCTGCCCCGTGATTCTCTTCAACTGTTTTTGAATAATTCCAGCTGAGCGTGACACTTGTTGCGCCGCCGCTGTGAATTGCTTTGACTCGATCTCCTTTAGTTGCCGTAACCGGCAAGCTTTTTGTGATTATAGTTTGCATTTTGTTTTGTTGTTATTTGTGCGCTTACTGCGCCGCATTCAACCGGCTAAACTTAGCCAGCTGAGGGCGGGGCAGTTGAGGGCTAAAGAGCCCCCAACATTACCAACCGGATCAACTCTCTTTCCGCCCTTCTGGCTTGGCCCTTTGTGGGCTCAGCTTTTAGGTTTAAGGTTGGCCGCGTTTTTGCGCGGCTTCCCTTTGGAGATTTGCGCTTATAGCGCGGGGCGTTGTTCATAGTGTCACCTCCAATAATCCTTTGGTGCTGGCTTGTTGGTCGTATAAACCGCGCACGGTGTCCATTGCCTCGGATGGGGTGCGGTATCCTTGGTCGCTTTCCATATGTTTTAAGTAAATCGAATCACTCGGCACTGATTTAGCTGGAGGGGTTACAGGGTAGCCGTAGGTGCCTTCGAATCCTGATTTATCCGTGAAAGGGCAAGCCTCAATCACAGCAAACATCATACGACGCAGCATTGAAGGATGCCCGATTGTAAAAGCCACTTTATCAATATCTAGTGGCTCACCTGAAGCTTTCGCGCATACAAAGGAATAAAGGGTCTTGCCTTGCATACTGGAACAAAACGAGGCCCATATCTCACAGCGTTTGCCGGTGCTCTCGATCTCATCAACAAGGGCCGCAACAGCTGCACCTCGGTTAGCAATTGATTTCTTATCAATTCCGCAATGCGCTCCAATATCAATGACTAATTTAATGATCTGTGATGCATCGTCGTTATCATCCCCAACAAGGTGCATATGCGCGACCTCTCCAGCTAAATAAAGCGGCACATCTGGAAAAGCACCGGCTACGCCAAACGAATCAACTTTTGCATTCTCCAGCTGGCTAGCTCCTGATTCAAAAATTGCTTTCAAGCTCGCGTCCACAAGTTCACGTCCTTCTTTCCAGCCTAGAGAGGCAATGTCGTTCGCTTCTTTCCAACTTTTAGTGCCTCGAAATTTGTCAGAATCTTTACCGGTTTCTCTTGAATTTCTTTTATTTTTCTTTCTCCAGTCTTTAGACGCTGGTTGCTCTCCGTATTGAATACAAGCCTCTAGTGAATCGAACTCCAAAACCTCGTTTTTATTCTTTAAATATTTTTGATTTAGCATTTTATTAGTCTCCCTTCTTATTTGTTCTTAGTTGCTCGCTTTGACCTCAGCTTCAATCTTGCGAATAGTTTCAGAATCTAAGCCTTTCCAGACGGTTGCCTCCTCAGCTGAGGCCCATAGCATTCCTAATTCCACAAGCTTAGCTAGCTTAAGAGTTGCTCGCATTGATACAGTCAAACGGATCTTAAGCTTTTTCACGGCTGCACGAATCGATTGCACTCGTTTAGCTGCTTTCTCGCCTTCTTTCCACTGGCTAGCCAATTGGAGTTCGAGCTTTTGATCATAATCAACAGCTAGAAATATAAACCTATCGGACAAAGCGGAGTCTTGTTGTTGCCTTCCGTTGTATTCGCGAGTTGCCCCTTTCATATCGGTGTTACCCGCGCCTAAGCAAACGAAGTCTTTATGCGCTTTAAAATTACCGTGAGGAAAATCGAAAACCCTATTTGAAAGTGCAGCGTTTAGCCGTGTTAATACGTTTGGATTTGATGCGTCCAGCTCGTCAAAAAGAAATAACCCGCCTTTAGTGAACGCTTTAAAAAATGCTGTTTCTTTATACTCACCTTTTGCATCCTGATAGCCTAAAAAGTGATGTTCAGCTGAAATCTTAGAGGTGAAATAGAAATCTAATCCAATCGCATCGGCAAGCTGGCGGCCAAGCTCGGTTTTGCCTGTTCCAGCTGGACCGTAAAAGTAAAGATCTTCTCCAGATCCAAGAATTACTGCAGCTTTTTCAAACACTCTGTGAGTCGCTCCAGTAATTTCTTTAATCTTTTTGCCATCTTTAAGAATAATTTTCTTTTCTGGCAAACCCGCCGGGATGCGGTCCTGTACTATTTGGTTGCAGATGTCTTCAACCTCAGCTCTAGACACGCCCTCTAATAACGTTTTTAGAATGTCTTCTCTAGTTGTCGGAGCTGGCTTTGTTGGAGCTGGAGATGGGGCGTGAGCTGGCTTAGTGTCTGCCTTTGGGGTAGATCCACCAACAGCTGGCAGAACCATACCCGCCAGTGGGAACTTGCGAGCTTTTGCCACTTCTTTAAGATCTTTGACAGTAAACCCTAATTCTCCGTTGATAAACTTTCTAAGTGCTTGATCTGGTGTTACTCCGGTTTCAGCATAGAATCCATCATTCAAGAACAGCGTAAATCCTGACTCCTTATCATTGTGCAAGCCTCTTAAATAAGTTCTTACCTCAGATTGATTCATTGCATCGATTTTATCGTTTGATTTTATTTCTGTTGTCATTGTTTTATTGTTTTATTGTTTGTTATGGCTTTATTGCCTCACACTCTCTTATTAGCAGAAAAACCTAGATAGTTTAGTCCTTAGCTGTATTAATTAAGAAATGGCTAGACTAGACGTGTCGCAAATAAAGCTGGCAAAAGAACTTCGATTAGCTGGCAACAGCTGGGAAACTATCGCCAAAGAAACGGGCGCAAGTGTTAGGGGTTTGCGCTATAATGCTGAGAAAAACGGATGGAATAACAAAGGCAGCGCAAAAAAGCCCGTTGTTAGAGCTGGCAATAAAAAAGGCAATGAAGTTGCCAAAATGGATGAAAGCCAAATAAAACAGTTAGCAGAGCTGGTCAAATCTCAATTGGCTACAGATATTGAAACAAGCGCGAAAGCTCTAGCCAGCTGGCAACCGAACGAGCTGGACCTACCTCAGCTGCAAACTAGAGAACGTATTGCCGAATCAGTTCAGAAACGTGCTGCAAACCTATTTAATATAGGGGAAAACGAGCAACCTGTCGTAAATATAGCTGTATTATCCCAATTACCGGATCAAATATAGCCTTATATGATAGTATTTTTAAGGACTTTGTAGAGGGTTTGCAATGAACCTTCGACAGCTGGCTTGTAAATGATAGTAGTTTGACAGCCTAGCTGGACCAGTTGCCAGCTGGATAAAAACACCCCCCACCCCCCTTCGGCCCCCGTATGTATATATATAGCCTTACACACAATTTTTTGCCTAAAACGGCACTTGGCAACTCACTTATTCCTACTACGGTTATATTTCTTTGAAGTCACGGAAAGGTTTTGCCTAGAGTTGTTTGAGGGGTTCCTATCTTTGTGATGAACGTCCTTACCGTCACCTCTTTTTACAGCACCAGTTGCCAATAGTTTTGCCCGACTTGCATTACGTTGAGCGCGTCTTTTCTTTTGCTCAGGCTTTGAATGATAATTGTCGTACTCTTTGCGGTAGTCTCGTTGTTTAGCCATAATCTTTTATTAAAAGTTTACCACTGATTGTTACCTGACCGTTGATTGTTTATCAAAGCGTTACATTTTATTCTCTCTACTTACTTATACTAACGTACTGGGTGTGGGGTATACTATACTTGACACTTTGTATACTATACGCGGATTGTGTCTACTATACGCGGATTGTGTATAGTATACTTGACACCTATTAATTCTGAGGCCGCTAGTAGGTCTTTAATAGAGTTTTACATCTCTGAGCTGTGGTTACATTATTTGCATATCAAATGAGCGTAGAGAGTAAGTCAGAGCCCCTTATGGCGTATTGTGTTAAGTGCAACGAGAAGCGTGAGATGGTTGACGTTGTAGAGGTTGAGACTAAACAGAAACTGGGTTTAAAAGCGGAGTGCGGCGAGTGTGGGGGAGGTTTGTTTCGGTTCTCTGGATCTAAGTCTAGGAATAGGCCGGAAGGCTATTATGTTGAACGCGCTAGGAATCGCAGGTTGGAAGCTAGAAAGAAGAAGCTGCTTGACCCCGTGCCACCAATACGCGCAGCATATTGGAGTGATGAAGGCGACCAGCAGGAATGTTAGTGTTATTGAACGTAAGCCTTATATTGTTGAACCTTTGCGTTTAAAGTGGTTTGGGATAGACAACGCAGAGGAGGAGGCAATTGAGCAGAGTGTTTTTGCTATGGAAGCGTTAATTGACTGTGTTATTGCAAAAGGAGATCCTAAGCTGGCAGCTAAATTAGGAAAACACGCTGATGTGCTTGCTGATATGTCTAAGGAAATTAAAAAGACTAGGGCGACTAAGACTACAATGAGCTACAACTAGATGAGCTTCCACTCGTCACCGTCTGTGTCCTCTTCTTCTATCTCTTCCTCTTCTTCCTCAAGAATACTATAAGCTTCCAAGGTTAACTGTGTAGCGTGCATATGAAGTATACCTATCAGTTCGTGGTAATAGAGCTTACCGTTGAACTTTGATATTAAAGACTCTAGCAGATTCTCAAATTGGTCTGCATTAGTCTCGTTATTCGGAATCCTCATCATCTAGTGGCTTTCTAAGGTATTCTCGTTTAATTTGTGAAATTTCACGCAAAGGGATTGGGTGATCAGCTTGTTTTGCTCTCTTTCTTACTGACTCAGAGACATCTAAAGGTCTGTATTGCCCACGAAGTATGTGCTGTATGTCAGCTTTAGATAGATTGCCAGCTTTGAGGGCTGTAAACACTTCAGATCTGGATACGCCGCTTAGTAATGCAGCGTTGATCTGTTTCTTTACTTCTTTAAAGATTCTTAACCTAGATTCGTTAGCTTCACTGTAAGAGTCGATCATATCTTCATTGCTTATTGTTCCGCGTGATGAAGCGACTTGCGTGAATATCTTGCTGGCGTTTCTAAATCTTCTGGCAGTTCCGTAAGAGGTTTTTGTTAGTTTGTCTTGGTAATCAATTGTCCGAACCCTAAAGCCCGTGAACTCTGCGGCTAATTCGTCAGTTAATTTTGGATCTTCACCTGACGGGAGTGTTTCCTCGTTAAAAGCTGGAACCATCCTACGGACTATGCGGTCAGCTGTTCCCGGTGTGATGGATCTGGCAATATGCACAATGCCATCTAAAACTTGATCAAGATCGCTTGCCTCTTCGTTGTAGACTTCTGTGCCGTATTGGGTCGTGTTTCTAAGCAAGTCAACTGTTGCTTGAGCAACGATTGTTTCAGAGGTAAACGGCTGCATCATTCCAACCATCTTGCCAGTCAGATTTGCTGCCATCCCTTCCTCTTGGATACCGTTTAAACCTAGCGCAGACATAATTGGGTCTGTGGTCGCTGCATAAGGGTTGTTAAAGCTAAAGTTAATATACTTAATTTGCTTGTTCTCGTCTCGATAGAAATAAAATTGTGAATCTTTTTCGTAGTCAGCAAGAAGAGTACGAACATCCTCTTGTTCTTCTTCACTTACCCCTCCAAACATCTCGCTAAGCATAGTTAGTGCGTAAGAGAAAACACCAGTAACAGCAAGGTGTCCTCCGATTCTTCGAGCCGCGTAAGCTGTATTG
>Ga0181406_1001024_pt1 | contig 10364 bp, 10 predicted proteins | sample 29SPOviralmetaG_FD_130135 | JGI IMG/M metagenome (GOLD analysis project Ga0181406, IMG submission 130135) | Marine viral communities from the oligotrophic San Pedro Time Series (SPOT) site, San Pedro Channel, CA, USA - 29 SPOT_SRF_2011-12-20 | ecosystem: Environmental > Aquatic > Marine > Strait... | reverse complement strand
TAATATAACAACTTATGGAGATTATAACGTGTGGATAAATGATAGAGATGGAGATGGTTTCTGGGTACAAACAAACTCAGAAGGGAAATGGAGTTTTGATTGGAGTGTAATAGGATGCAGGAAAGATGCAAAATTGGTGGTGGAACCAGATGCCTGATAAAGTAGTAACAACTCCCGCAAGTGGGAAAGTAGAATTCTTTAATGACGATGGTACTGAGATAGCCTCATTAGAGGCGAAGAACACAGAAGGCGATTCAAGTACAGATGAAGTGGAAGCGACAGGGATAGTAATTAAAGGAGGTTCATATACCTCAGCATAAAGTGATTAAATATGGCAACAACAAACAAAATAGTATTGAAAGGTAAAGACGACGCAGCTGGCGTACCTCAAAAAATAACAGGTGGAGCAGCAGACGGTCTTTCCGTAGGAGAATTAGCCGTAAACACATCGACAGGAACAAGCTCAGCAAACAGAGGTCATTTGTTTTTAGGAGTTACACATACACATGGAAGTAACTCTACAGACATATCCCTAGGTTCAGCAACAACTGATGAATATCGAGCCGGCCAAACCGGTGGTATCGTTTGGATTGGAGCTCCTATTTTAGACGAGGATGGATTTGATTCTAACTCTGCTACAAATTTGGCAACACAACAGTCGATTAAGGCTTACGTAGACACAGCAACAGCAGCAAATAGAGATATAGACGCGCTTGATGCATTTAGTGGAGTACCACATGCAACAAACGATGAATTTCTGATTTCAGACGATGGAACAGAAAAAAGAGCAACCACTACAATGGTGGCAAATGGAGCATTCGCTCTTGTTAGCGGAGACGCAACAATAGCAGCCGGTGGAGCATTAACAATTGCAACTGGAGCAGTAGAACACGCAATGCTTGCAGGAGATGCAGTAGACGGAGATAATCTTGCTGATGACGCTGTCGATTCAGAGCACTATACTGATGGCAGTATTGATACAGCACATATAGCAGATAACCAAGTAACACTAGCTAAGATGGCTGGTCTTGCTCGTGGTAAATTAATAGTCGGTGATGCAAGTGGAGACCCATCCGCTTTAGCACTTGGTACCAACGGAAAGTTTTTAAAATCAGATGGTACAGATGTAAGTTGGGCAACTTTAACATCAGCCGCAATTGATACATACACAAATAACGGTAATAATAGAGTATTGACTTCTGTTGATTCAACAACGGTCAACGGGGAAGCAAATTTAACTTTCGATGGAAGTGTTCTTGCTGTTTCTGGTAATGTAACAGCAACTGGAACAGTGGAACCTGCTGGAGATACCGCAGCTGGTGATAATGCAGCTATAGGTTATACTTCTGCTGAAGGTCTTATCCTAACAGGACAAGGTTCGACAAATGACATTACAATAAAAAATGACGCTGACGCCGATGTTATAGAAGTACCAACTGGTACAGTAAATGTAACTATGGCTGGTGACCTTACAATTGCAGGAGATTTAACAATCACTGGTGACGATTTAACAATGGGTACAAATACTGATAAAGCATTATTGGTAGGTGATGGAACTAATTTCAACCCAGTTGTTTCTTCAGGTGACGTGATTATAGCAAATAATGGTGCAGCTACTATTCAAACAGGAGCAGTAGAACACGCAATGCTTGCAGGAGACTGTATTGATGGAGATAATATTGGTGACGATGTAATTAACTCTGAACACTATGCAGCAGCAAGTATTGATAATGAACATTTGGCAGATAATGCTGTAAACACAGCAGAGATGGCTGATGATGCAGTTACGGCAGCAAAGTTAGCTGCAAACGCAGTTGTCACTGCTTCTATAGTAGATGACGCAGTTACTGGAGCTAAGTTAGCAAATGATATTACTATTGCAAACGATTTAACAGTAAGTGGTGATTTAACAGTTAATGGAGACACTACTACAGTTAATACAGCTACTCTATCAGTTGAAGACCCGCTTATCTTTATGGCAAACGGGAACGGAGCCGATTCAGTAGATGTAGGATTTTATGCTAAATATACATCTTCTGGTGCTAAATTCACTGGACTTTTCAGAGACGCATCAGATTCAGATAAATATAAATTATTCGCTACGTCTGGTAACAGTCATGCGGCACCAACAACTACAGTAGACACTTCAAGTGGTTTCACTTTAGCTACTCTAGCAGTTGATACTATAGAAGGTACAGTAGGAACAGGTGCACAAAATAGTATTACAAGTGCTACATCTTTAACTGCTGTTGGTACTATAGGTACTGGTGTTTGGAATGGTACAGCGATTGCAACAGATTATATAGCAAACGACGCTATAACAGCTGATAAGATTGGTGACAATGTATTAAACAGTGAACACTATGCAGCAGCAAGTATTGACAATGAACATTTGGCAGACGATGCAGTTGGCGCTGATGAGTTAGCAGCAAACGCAGTTGTCACTGCTTCTATAGTAGATGCCAATGTAACTACAGGTAAAATTGCAGATGATGCAGTTACATATGCAAAGTTACAAAACTTAGCCACAGCCGATAGAGTATTAGGAAGTACTTCTACTGGCCTAATTGGAGAAGTACAAATAGTTGCAGATATGATTGCAACAGGTGCGGTAACACATGCAAAACTTGGAGCAGATTGTGTTGATGGAGATAATATTGGTAACGATGTTATTAACTCCGAACACTATGCAGCAGGAAGTATTGATAATGAACACTTAGCAGACGACGCAGTTGGTGCTGACGAATTAGCAGCAAGCGCAGTTGTCACAGCAAGTATTGTTGACAATGCAGTTACTCTTGCTAAGATGGCAGGATTAGCTCGCGGTAAGATTATTGTTGGTGACTCAAGTGGAGACCCATCTGCTTTAGCAGCTGGTGCCAATGGTAAGTTACTTGTAGCAGACGCTAATGGTGACCCTTCATGGACAACTGTATCAGGAGATGCAACTTTAAGTGCTGGAGCATTAACAGTTTCTAGTATAGGTGGAGACAATGTAACACTAGGTGGTGCTTTTACCACAAGTGGTGCACACACAACCACACTTACAACAACTGGTAACACAGGTGTAACATTACCTACTTCAGGGACATTAGCAACTTTAGCTGGTACGGAAACACTAACAAACAAAACTATAGCTGGCGGTTCATACACAGCAGCATAGATTTAAAGCAAATCCTTAAATAGGCTGGAGCTCATGGCTATGACAGCCTATAAGGTAGGAAACTAAAAATGACAAATATAGTACAACATCAGACAGGAGTCGGAGAACCCCATGCATCGAATCATGGGTTGGCAGCTGGAGAGCTGGCTATTAAACAAAAGGCAACAAATCATACAACCGCTGCTTCAGGTAAATTATATTATGGAGAAGATGTTTCTGATACAGATTCTACAAGTTCTACATTAAGAACTTTTGGTATAGGTATTTTAGCTGGTGATGATTCAGACCAATCACAAACAGGTGTACCAATAGGAGGTAATGTTTATTTTAAAGAAGGAAGCAACATGACAATCAGTCAAGGTACTTCAGGAGATGTAGTTACATTAACATTCGCTTCTTCAGGTGGAAGTGCTAATGATTCTACAATAACTCTTACTGCTGGTGATGGTTTGAAAACTGGTGGTAGTTTTACCACAAACGCAAGTGGTAATTCAGAAATCACTTTTAATTTTGATGCTAGTGACGTTGCAGGTACTGGTTTAACAGCTAATGGTGAAAACCTAGATGTAGCAGCTGCACAAACTACTATAACATCTATTTATGCTACAGATTTAATAATAGGTGAAGACTCACAGACAGCAATTGACTTTGGAACAGCAAATGAAATTGATTTCAAAGTAGATAATGCTAACAGACTTACATTAACATCAGGTGCATTATTTCCAGCAACTAACAATCAAATAGATTTAGGAACAGCTTCATTAGAATTTAAAAATGCTTACTTCGACGGAACAGTTACAACAGATTCCGTCAGTATAGGCGGTCATACTATCAACGCTATAGATGCTAGTTCAGAAGCTTCAAACGCTAATGACCATTTGATGACTGCTCTAGCTATTAAAAATCGTATTGAAGATTTTGGTTATACTACTGATGCAAACGTTACACATAGACCTATTACAGCAGGTGGTAATTCAGTTGCTAACGGTGAAACTTTAGTTTTTACTGCTGGAACTGGTATATCTATAAGTGAATCAGGTGGAGCAGTTACTATAACAAACTCTGTTAGTGACACTACATTATCTACAGAAAATGTTCAAGATATAGCAGGTGGTATGTTTGCAGGTAACACTGAAACAGGAATAACTGCAACATATCAAGACGGTGACGGAACAATAGACTTAGTAGTAGGAACTCTAAATCAAGACACTACTGGTAATGCAGCCACAGCAACAGCTATTGCCATCACAGACGAATCAAGTGATTCAACTTGTTTCCCTGTTTTTGCCACAACAACTACAGGTAACCGTACACTCCATTCTGGTTCTAATTTTACATTTGATGCTAACACAGGAGAAGTTGGTGCTACAACCTTTAATCCAACTTCAGGATTTACTATAGGTACTGGTGACGGAGGTGGACACACAATAAATAATGTTGATATAGCTGGTGAGTGGGTAGACTCTGATGAACATTTAATGACTTCTGCTGCTATTAATGATAGAATCAATGCAATTTCTACGAATAATTCTGGAGATATAACTAATGTAGGAGTCACTTCACCAATAACAGGTGGTGGAAGTTCTGGTAGTGTTACAATAGCGATTCAAGATGCTAGTACATCTGCTAAAGGTGCAGCACAGTTTTCGTCTTCATATTTTTCAGCATCTAGTGGTACAATATCAATCAAGGATGATGGTATTGATAGTGACCAAATTGCTGCTGGTGCTATAGACATTGCCCATTTATCTGCTAGCGGTTCAGCTTCAGGTTCTACCTATTTACGAGGAGATAATACTTGGGCCGCAGTTTCTGGTGGTTCTTCGTTAACAGTAGGTTCAGATAACCAAATACCAGTTGTAAATAGTGGTGGTGATGATTTAGAATACACTTCTAACTTTACATATGATGGTACTAAATTAACAATCATAGGAGATACTAACAACGCATTACTTGAGTTGAGGTCTACAGATGATGACGCTAATGAAGGTCCAGTTATGAATTTCTTTAGAACATCAGGTTCAGGTGCTGATGATGATATAGGTGGTGCTATACAATGGAACTTCACTGATGAAGGAGCATGGGGTCCTACCCTCATGGGTTCTATCAGTATGAAGGTAGAGGATGAAACTGTCAGTAGTAAAGATAGTCATTTCATGATTAAAACATATAAAGGAAACACCCTTTATAATTTACAAATTGGTGCGACAGGAGCAACATCTGCATGGGCAATTAAACCCTCTGCGGCAAATACACTATATTTAGGTTCATCATCTTATGATTTAAATAGGTCTTATGTAAGGAGTTATTATGGTCATGACGGTAGTGGTTATTCTGCCGGAGCAACATCTGCTAACGCGAGCGGCCCAACAGCATTCCTATCTTCAAATGGTACTGACGTAGGCACTGGTGCAGCAGCACAGTTGACATTTGCAAGTGCTGGTGGTATAGTTGTTTTAGGAGACGTTCAACCAGCTCCTTCAGATTCAAGATACAAAGAAAATGTTGCTGATTTAGATAAAGGTCTAACATTCTTAGAGTCATTACCATCAGCTAAAACTTTCGATTTCAAAGACGCGGTTAAAGAAATAGGTGTAAAAGAACCTAAGAAAGGTGAGTTAGGTTTCTTAGCACAAGATATAGAAAAGATATTACCTGATGTTGTTGTTACAGCTAAAGATGAAAATTCAGAATTCGGTGAATTCAAAACTATTAGTTATCCAGATTTAGACAAAACAATAATATATTCCCTCATAAATGCAGTTAAAGAGTTATCAGCTAAAGTAAAGGCTTTGGAGGATGCATAAAATGGACGATAGTGAAAGAGAAGAATTAATGATTCGAGTAGATGAGCGAGTTAAGACTATCTTTAATAGGATGGAGAAATTCGAAACTCTTTTTACGAACCATTTGCACCACCATGAAATGTGGGAAAACGATATAAAGACATCACTCCAAAGGTGGTTGGCTGTTATAGTTACAGCTGGTGGAGGAGTAGGTGCACTAGGGATGATATAAAATGGCAATAACAAATGTAACAAGTTTAGCAACACTAAGAACTAGAATACGATTCATTAGTGGTATAAAGGCTGAAGAAATAGATGATACAGATTTGGATTTAGTCATAAGTATAGCCAGTGAATGGTTTACAGAACAAACAGGTTTAACTTATGATGTCACAAATTCAGATGCAGCTTATGATAATGCAGTTATGTATTATAGCTGTTATCTAGGAAGTATAGCTCAGAATGGTATGGGAATTGAACAGTTAAGAATAGGAGATATATTTGTACAATACGTTGATGACGAACCATATCAAAAATATTTAGAATTAGCTAATGAAGCTATCATAGCAAAACAGGCACTAAGTATAAAAACTAGTACCTACAACGCTAATGCAGCTACTGGCGATGTAGATTGGAAGAAAAACATTGATGGTAGCGACTCAACGCTGAACGTAAGACAGAAACCACGAGGAATGTAAGATGGTTAGTGCGGTGAACACAGGCTCAATAAATATGCCTAAGATGTTAAGACATTTACGTCACCGCTCCAGTCAAGTTAGAGATTTAACTTTCGTTAGAGACGAAATCAAACAAAAAGATATAAAATCTACCAAAGTTAGTGGAGCCGATTTATCAGGCCCAGCAGTAAGCTTTGGGTATGAAAAAAGTAGTTCTGCGGCAGCTTCAGCAGCTGATAACGTAGCTTATCACACAGCAAGCCCAGAAATAGTCCTTCCGGGCCTTTCTATGCTCCAAAGTCCTATCACTAGTAGAAGAGGTAGGCTAGAGAAGACTGGCCATAGGATTAGCGGTGCCTGCACATTTTATGCACCCTCTTCAGATTATATACAAAACTTAGATAATTTTGGTGAAACGTCAGCTTTCGGAGAATTAGAGAGTTATGACAAATTATACGATGTAGAAAAGGTATTATACACAGCAAGCACCTTCACAGGTACAGCTGCTACATCACACACATTAAAAACATTTGACGATTCAACAGCAGGATATCAAATCGACAGGCTTCAATTTAAGATAAAATCATCAGGAACATTAACAGGGATAACTCTTAATGGAAATGATGGTGGTAGTCGAAGTCTTAAATGGGGCGGCTCACTGGCTCTATCAAGCAGTGCTTATATTACGATAGATGTACCACTTAGAGATATAGCCGTTGGAGATACCACTTCTATTTATAAAGATGGAACGAGGACAGCACTTACAGCATCAACTGATAATACAATACTCGATTTAGACAAGCTCTATGGAGACTCTACTAACGAACTAAGCTCCCTTATAATTTCTTTACAGAGCTCTGCCTCAGTAGAGCTCAAAGACATATATCTATATAAAGAAGCTGAGTGGTGCATAGAGTCTATTAAAGACTATAGAGATGAATATATGCAGATATCAGCTGTAAGAGTAAGAGGAGATAGAGCATCAAGGAGAAGAGCATATGGCTAAAGTATATACATCAGGTGGAAAGTTATCCACAAAGAAAAGTAGAGTAAACGAAGCAGGTAATTACACCAAACCAACTATGAGAAAAAGGTTATTTAACAGAATTAAAGCAGGTAGCAAGGGCGGGGCGGCTGGACAATGGTCTGCACGTAAAGCACAGATGCTTGCCAAAGCTTATAAAAAAGCAGGTGGAGGTTACCGATAATGGTTTTAAAGAAATCCCAAAAGTCCCTTAAGAAGTGGGGAAAACAAAAGTGGGGTTATGTTACTAAGGCTGACGCAAAGAAGCCTAAATCAAAAAGAGGACGTTATCTTCCTAAAAGTGTAAGAGCTGGAATGACCAAATCACAAAAAGCAGCAGCAAATCGTAAGAAGCGTAAAGCTGGTGGAGTTGGCAGTCGAGCAAAGTACTCTAAAAAGGTAAAAAAAGCAGTAAGGAGAGCAAAATAATGGCATACAACGTAAAGAAGAAGAAACCTATGAAGAAAAAGAAGACAACCAAGAAAAAAGGTAAATATGGCTACTGAAAAGATTAAAGGTGTTAGTTTAGGTGGTCTTAATAAAAGACAACAAACCGCTATGAAGAGACATGGTCAACATCATACTGCTAAACACTTAAGAGTTATGGTTACAGCTATGAAAAAAGGAGAGACGTTCACGCAGTCTCATAAAACAGCGATGAAAAAGGCAGGTAGATAAATGGCACCAAAGAAAAAGAAGGACGCGAAACTAACAAGAGCGGGAGTATCAGCTTATAACAAACCTAAGAGAACTCCTAAACACCCAAAGAAGTCACACGTAGTTGTGGCAAGAGAAGGTGGTAAAACTAAACTTATTAGATTTGGTCAACAAGGAGTTTCAACAGCAGGTAAACCTAAGAAAGGAGAATCTGCAAGACAAAAAGCCAGACGTAAATCATTTAAAGCACGCCATGGTAAAAATATAAAGAAAGGAAAAATGTCAGCAGCTTATTGGGCTAACAAGGTTAAGTGGTAGTATGGCAAAAGACTTTCTGAATGTAATAGAACGAGCTCTTTTAATGGGAGTTAGTGATAAAGTTAATTCTGCAACCGCGACAGGTAGTGACATTCACTTCTATGGTGAATTTCCTGAAGCTGAAGAAGTTAAATTTCCAGCAGTAATTATACAACAAACTGCTTCTGGATTTATAGAACAGATGATGGGGCAGAGTATGACTTTAGGTAGCAGTTCAGGAAGTGGTGAAATTTATGGTATAGGTTATAATATACATATTATTTCAGAAAGAAACACCGAAATAACAATCGGTGGAGCTGTTTATAAGCAGCGTAAATTATTAAATTGGCTTATGTTAAATATAGCTAACGAGATAACAGATTTAAAATTTAATGAATATCAAGAAGAAACAATGGAAGTTATAGAGCGTAGACTTATGGGATGGAGAGATATAGGTTACATGCCTGAATTCCAATGGTATGGTGCTTCTTGTGATTATTCTTTAACATTCAAAAACTTCAGGAGTTAAGATGGCTGATACCACAGTCTATACCATATTTGCTGGTATACTACCTACGTTAGGATTTGACAAAAAAGACTTTACTACAGATAGAACGGGTAACGTATCAAGAGGTAAAGTAAGAGGTTCTAGTCTAGGTATAAGAGGTGTGATAGCTAACGATGGTTCTTTAAAAAAAGCAAGAATAAGAGGAAGTGTAGCTTGGTATGAATATTCAACTACAGTAAGAGCTATACATACAGAAGTTTTAGAAGAGAGAGCACCATCAGCATTAAAGATGTCAAATTCTAATTGGTCACAAATGTTTGGCCAAGGTAAGTCTCTTCATTCATCTATTCTTCAAAACATGGGTATCAAAGATATGGCTCCAACAGGTGAGTCTGTTACAGCTGGCAAAGGTACTCCATCAGAACAAGTCACTGAAGAAATGGAAGGTGTAGAACACCCTGATGACGCTGAGTTAAGAAAACAAGGTAAATTAGTAGGTTTATCTAATGCTGTAGATTTATACTTTAAAGGCAAAGATGGTAAGATATATAGATTGGATGTTACTTCTATGACTATGGATGATGATAGGGCTCACCACGGTTTAACTAGTTATGAAGACAGATTGAAAAAAGGAGTCACTTCTTCTCAGATTCTAGATGTTTTACAAGGACCAGATGGTGTAAAGAATGCAGAAGAAAGATTATTAACTTACTTTAAAGAATCACAAGAAGGATGGAACAGCGTGATACAAAGATTAAAGAAACACGTTCATTCAACTAAATCACAAGCTTCTAAGTTCCTTTCGAAATTAGAATCAGGTGATGGAAATATTACTGGCAATTTAAAAAAATTACAAGATGGTTTAAAAGGTAAAAAAGGAGATGATGTTTTATCTCAAATCAGACCAGCAAAAAAAGAAGCCATTAGAAGAATGAGAAGAGGCTCTTCTAATAGATTAGGAACTGGAACAAAGGCTCAAGGTTTTCAGTCAGCAGTTTCTTTTGCTTTACATGCTATAGGTAATGTTGTAAATACATTTGCTAAAGACTCTGCTGTACAGGGAGGTTATTCTACAGAATACAGACTAGGAGATGCTCCAGCAAATTGGACCGTAGAAGTTAAACATCAATTATATAATTCAGGTGCACAAGTATTAGAATTCATGCCATTAAAACAAGGCGATGTGATATTACACAATGAAGCTGCTTTGCAACATGTTTACATGAGAGATATGTTTGCATTAGAAAAAGAT
>Ga0181406_1001023_pt1 | contig 10368 bp, 9 predicted proteins | sample 29SPOviralmetaG_FD_130135 | JGI IMG/M metagenome (GOLD analysis project Ga0181406, IMG submission 130135) | Marine viral communities from the oligotrophic San Pedro Time Series (SPOT) site, San Pedro Channel, CA, USA - 29 SPOT_SRF_2011-12-20 | ecosystem: Environmental > Aquatic > Marine > Strait... | reverse complement strand
TTTCAAGATGAGAAAGAGATTAATCCATTTGACTTTTGGGATGGTGCTAATTTCAAGCTCAAGATTCGCAAAGTAGAGGGCTATCGTAATTACGACAAGTCTGAATTTGCAAGTCCATCGGCTCTATTTGATGGAGATGACTCTAAGTTGGAAGAACTCTATAAGAAAGAATATTCTTTACAGGAGTTTCTCAACAAGTCAAACTTCAAGTCGTATGATGTACTCAAGGCAAGACTTGATAAGGTTCTAGGTGCAACGCCAGAACCAAAAACACAAGTTGTAGAAAATTCTATAAGTGATGATGAGGCTTCGTCTTTTGATACTGGAACAGTTGAGGAAGATGACCTAGATCATTTTAAGGATTTAGTGAATAACTAAATTGTTCACAATTGAACATTACACCTCACGACCCCGCTTCGGCGGGGTTATTTTTTTGCCATTGGTATTTCTTTTATTTTTCCAATCTTAAAAAGATATTGATACCAAGAGGCAATTCTTTTATTTGATGTAACTAGTTTAATTACATCATTTTTATCTTTGACCACATACTTACATTGTGGTGGCATTGTTGGGTCTATCATTATGCAGCTTGGGCCATTTCGGCAATACTATCTTTATTATTTCCTGCAGCCTGCACAGTATTTTCATTCTGATTTATAACATTCGTATTATTAACATTATTTACATTTGTTGCTTTTTGCTTACCAGATTTTCTTTGATTGGATGCTACTTCATTTGATACTTGATCCAGACTTTCACCTTGTTTAGACTGGTCTCCAGCAGAGTCTATAAGACCTACAATTGTGTCGGCACGCAAACCAACTTGACCATACCATTTACTATCTTCTAATTCATTAGCAGCGCTGACAAAATTTCCTACTTTAAGGTATCGTGAGGTGTTTGGCCATTTTGGCCACCAGTATCCCATATTAAATGCTAAATCAATCATAGCACCTTTAGCAGCTTTATTTGCTTTTTGATAACCTGGTGTCTTTTCTGCAATTTTCTTGTGATGCTCGAAATCTTCTTCAAATATCTGAGCTATTTCTGCAGCAGAAAATTCTCTATTCATATCATCAGGTAAAGTTTTACCATCACCTATTAAATGGCCAACACCAACAGTCCATTTTCCTAGACTATCTTTATACGGTTTATACCTCACACCCTCATGTTTTATAATCATGGCTTTCACATCTTTATCAGCAGATGAGACTTTAGTTGCACTTGTTAAAATAGCTCCCTCTTCTTCACTTAAAGGTGTTGCCTGTGATTTTTCTACTGCTACTGCTCTTTTTCTTGATTTTTCTTTATTAAATTTATTTCTTACTTTTCTAAATTCTCGATCTAATACCTTTTGATCATTTGCTTTTTTTTCATTTGCTAATCTATTATGTTCAGCAATTGCATCTAAACGACTCATGCCTCCTTTTTCTAATTCTTCTATAGTTGCAACTTCATCCGCAAACATAGCTTGTCCTTCACGGAGCTTTGAAGGCCTTTTTCGTTGTCTTTTTGTTCTTTCTGCAATGGACTTTCTTATCCGTTCTTTAAGATCCTTATCTTTCGCAGTTTGTTGACGCCCTTTTTTTCGTCTATCAGACTCAGTTCCTTCTTCAAAACCTTGTTCTTCATTACGTTCTGCATCAAATCCTTTTTCTCTACCTGTTATTTCCTCTTCTGTTAAAGGTATACCTAAAAATTCCAAAAGCCCCTTGGGTATATAATTCCTAATCAAGCTACCTGCACCATATTTTAAATTAATCGCCTTTAATACTCCAGCTTTTAGTGTGCTTTTAAAACCATCTACAAGTTTTCCAATAAAATCCATCACAGGCTGAAAAAATCCTACAATCGCTTCTATTTTACCACCTATCCACCCACTTATTTGTTCAAAAAAGTTTGTAGTTGTATCTATTATTTTTTTTGATATTTCTTTAAACTTTTCAACTACTGTGTCCTTTATACCAGTAAAAAAAGTTCCTAGTGTACCAACAAATTCTTTAAATTTTTCTTTAATCGCTGGAAATAGTTTTTCAATAAAGCCTTTAAAGGCTTTCACTATATCATCCCAAAAAACAGTTATGAGTGAACCTAAAACTAAAACACCACCAAGAACTTTCATTATCATGCCGGCTGAAGGCATTTTATTTTTTTTCTTATCACCCTTTTGAACTTCTATCTCAGGCACTTGTTCTGGTGTAGTTTCTAAGTTTGCATCAACAGCTGGCATACCACCTTTGAACTCAACAAGAGATTTCACACTCTCTGAAATACTAGTCATGTCTTTTGCTATAGCTTTTAAAAATTTAAAATTATTATCAATTTGTAAAGACGTATCTTTTACAGAAACCACTTTCTCTGATATTTTTTCAGAACCAAAAATAGATGATTTGATTGTATCTGCTAAATCCATTTATATCCCTTATTGATATGATAGCATTTCTTGGTCTACAACATCTGGTGCTCCGTAACTTCTACTGCCTGTTGAAGAGTCATTTTTAACATTTGTATTATTAGTATTATTCACATCACCACCATTAGTAGAACCTTCCATTCTTTGAGACTCTGCTATATTACTTGATTTTTCACTAATCTCAGAACCATTGGATCTTGGTGATGATGGCACGTTCATCGCCTTTGGTTTTATATTTTCTAAAGAAGAACCACCATTATCCCCACCAGCGGAAACAGTACCTTTTTGTTTAGCCTTACTTCTTGCAACCATTTTACTAAAACTAGACTTAGAGCCTTTATTAACAGGTTCAGCTGATATTTTACGGCCTTGTGAGTCCAGTCCCATCTCTGCTAAAGCATCTATTCTATCTTGACCATCTAGGTCCTGTAATGGTGCAATAAGTTCATTATCATCAGTTGTAAATCTTCGACCCTCACCTCGTTTCTTACCTGTTTCGGATTCATAATAAGCAATTAAATTATCAGTTTTAGAAGCTGATGTAGAGGCAAATGGATTTTGCTCTTTTGGTTCCTCACTCGGTACTTTGGTTGGCGCTGTTTTCTTTTTAGGTTCCGTAGATTTAGAAACTTCTTTTATAACCTTAACATCTTTTTCAGGTGTTATAACGTCTTGAGTTTCACTCTTAACTTTTTCAACTTCTTCGGGTGGTTTACCCTCTTTTACCGCATCTTGCAGTTTCTTTTGATCAGGATCAGTTACAGGTGGTTCCTTATCAATGCCAGCCGGAGGGTCTAAAAGATTAGGTTTTACAACGTCAGCACCACCTGCTTTTGCATCTTTACCACCAAATAATCCAAAGAAAAAACTTTTTATACCACCAAATACTTTTTGTATAGATTTAGATATAGGTTCAAACAGATTACCCAACTTATCAAATATATTTCTAACAGTATCTTCACCAAAAACACCAAATGTGAGAAATTTTAATACACCGCCTAGACCTGCAAAAATAGCATCACCTAACTTTCCAGTCTCTTGATACCGTTCAAAACCATCTTTTATACCATTAAACAAAGAGGCAATAATTGTAAGAGGCACAAATACTTTTGAAAATACCTTTAATATATTTTTAAAACTGAATATTTTTTTGAAAGCTTCTTTGATTGCACCGCCAAAAGCCGCTGCCATAGCTAAAAATTTACCCATAAGGCCTTTTTTCTTTTCACCACCTGTGTCAGCGCCCTCAGTTTTTATCACAGTAGGTGATGTATCGCCCGCCTCAAGTGCTGACTCTTCAGCATCCTCTTGACGAAAGAAATCATTAGCATCAGGTTTATTCAACTCAACGAGCTGTTGCATATTCTGAGCTATGATACTTACATCTTTTGCCATATTAGGTAAAACAGCCGTGTTTATAAGCACTTTTTGTAAAACAGATTGTACCTCACTTAATTCATCAGTTACCTTTTGCACTTTCTTTTTATCTTCTTTTTCTTTTTTCTTTCCTCCACCACCAAAAGCTTTTCGACCAACTCTTGCAAAAATATCATCACCCTCAAAGACTTTATTGATTACTTTTTCTTTGAGATTACCTGGTCTAAAAGCTTTTGTTGCATCTGATAGTAACTCTTTACCAGCAATTTTTGGTAGGTCTCTTAATGCCATTTATCTTCTAGCTCTCTGCATTTGTTGTTGTAGTTCAAGTCTTTCTTTCTCCTTCTTTAAGTAATCTACTAATAGAGAAATATAGATATTTCTTTCCCACGGTATCATATTCTCTAATTCAGTCAAACTATACTTGTGATGGTGCATTAAAGCAAAGTTTGTCTCATAGTAATTTTTTAATGTATCATAACGAAATATTAGACGAAAAAATTTTGCATACCCTTTACAGTAATTGTTTCTTTGTGCTCACATTTAGGACAATCAAAATTTAAATCTTTTTTCAATTCAGGCATAGTATTAAAGAAATCTTTAAATTTTTCTAAATCTTTTTGTTGTAGATTATCAATAAATTCTTCTAACTCTTTTCTAGTAGAATCTTTAGAGTAGTACATTTGTTCTTCATCATAAATGTAATCTATACAATCTACCAAAACCTGTAGCATGGCCTCACTTTGATCTAAATTATCATACTTTTGAAACATCTCAAATGTAGGGTACTTCAAACGAATACCTACTTTTTCATTTATCTGTATTTTGTCCGTATGATTATCATAAGTTGTTGGCTCTATCTCTAAAATATTAACATCAAATTCAACAATGTGATTGCATTTTTTTTCTTCACCCTCTTCATTTTTGACATTGTTATTACATTTGTATTTTAAGTTTACAACTTCTTCTACAGACCTCGCCCTGAGATTCATAAACAAATACTCCAAGTCGAAAGATGGTAAATTATCTACATCTACTTCATCTAATAAACAATTTTTTAATACGTTTCGTATTGTTGTTATAAGCTCTTTAGTATCTTCTGATTCGGCTGACATCAGAAACATTTTTTGTTCTTTGACCAAAAAAGGCCTGTAACGAACTGGTTTGCCAGTTGATATGAGATTTAACTCATATGTTGGCGTATCTAACTTTGGTAATATCATAATTTTTCACCTATAAATTAAAAGAATGGTATATTTGGTACTGGTATTTTAGAAGTAATATTTCTCACCAAATTTGCACCTTTAGTTGCGAGTAAAGAAGTAGCAGCTTGACCAAGGTCATAACCACCCTCATAAACTGTTTCATATTTCTGATATGCAAATGAAACAGATAGTCTGTGAAAACCATCATCAGACCAACTCACCGGTTGTGGTGCAATTCCAACCGGAAAAGCATCTACTAAGTTTACAATATAAATTCTTTTAATAAATTCATCATATTGTATAACTTTTATTTGTGTATAATATCTTGATTTATCACCTTTTGGAAATCTCATATTATTTGTATCAGGTGGCATAATGGCTTCAGTCCATCTTTCAAATAACTTTCTTTCATAAAACTGATTTGTGCAAATAAATGTTAAGTTTATATCATTATAAGATCTTTGATATGGTACTTTATAAATTGGACCATAAATCTTTGCATCTGCCGTAAAAAATGTTTTACCAGGTAATTCAGCAGTTTCACATTGTAATGCGAGATAACGTGAAAGAGATGAGTTTCCTGATCTTGAGTAATCGTTTGAATCACCACCGTTTCGACCAATAGCTTGACTTACAGCATCAGTTATATCACCAACTACTGAATTTGGAAAATTCAATATTTTTTCTATAATAGAATTACCAACAAATTGGTTTATATATGGTGGTATTGGTAATACAACTTCAAATCTGGATGCCTTTGCAGGGCCATCCTTACTAGTCATATTTGACAAAAACAGATTAGGTGAAAATGACATTATGTCTCCTTATTAAGTTAAGGTATTTATGCCAATCCTAAATGCTTTTCTGTTACAAGTTTGAATTCCCAACCACGTTCTTGACAAAAAACATCTGCGGCTCGCCATTTTTCTTGATTGATTGCATAAGTGGCTGCCTCTTGTAAGAATTTTTTTGTCCTTCTTTTTTGCTTTGGTGGTCTTGTTTGATGATCTGGTTTAACTTCTAATATAAATGTTTTCTTTTTTGTCTTTACAATGAAGTCTGGAAAGTAACGGTGAACTCTCTGGTCAACTGGTGACCGATAACGTATTGGTAATTCTTCTGATGCCCACCACTCAACGGATTGGTTTTCATCAAGATACTTCATCACACGAAGCTCCCATGATGATCGATATATGATATTACTTGGGTCTCCGTTGTATTTTTTTGGGTTTTGAGGCGTAAACCTTCCTTTATATGTCATAAATAATATGTATTCAACATAAAGGAGCATCATGGCACTATTTTCACTCGGAGATATAAGAATCAATAAAGGAGATGATGTTAGAAAAGGACCTCTTGCACCACTCACACAATCAAAATATAATAATAAAAATTATCGTTTTCCCTTAGATATTGGTAATTCAGATAAAGGTCATTATATGACTTTTTATATAAGACAACAAGATAAAACGAGTTTTGGTGGTGGATCTGGTGCAGATAGTGAGGCTGTATCTGATGGTCTTAATACGGCATCTATACAAGCAAATGTTTTATCTGGAGGTGGGACTGTTGGAAGTAAAATTCAAAGAGGTCTTGCATCTGCAAAAGGTAGTCTAAATGTTGACGCTAATTTTGGGGGTGGTATAGCTGGTAAAATACAATCGGGTATTAGTCAAGTGAGTGGTGCTTTGGGAAGTATTAATTCAAAAATAAATGAAGTTGGTGGTAATATACAATCTGGGTTGAACAATGTATTCGGTCAAAAAAGTTTACCAATTGGTGGTGACTCAGCAAGAACTAGAAGTATTATTTCTACAAATGTAAAACAAATAGGAGAAGGTGATTTACAATTTTTAAAGACCACAAAAAGAACGGTGTCAGCCATTACTCTGTATATGCCAGATACACTACTATTTAATTTTACACAGAGTTATGACCAGTTGAATATTGGCAATACAATACCAGGTCAACTACTAGCTGCAGGTGCAAATAATATAGATGCAATTAGAAAAGGTTTTGCTGAAGCGAAAGGTGGTAGTCTTTCTGGGGTAGCGGATGCGGCCAAAGGAATTGATTTTGCAGGTGCAGGAGCTCAAGCTGGTCAGTTTGCATTTGCAAAAGGTTTACAAGCTGCAGGTCAAGGTGCAGGTGAGTTGGCATTTTTAAAAGCAACGGGTAATGTGATTAACCCAATGTTAGAGATGATTTATCGTTCACCTAACTTTAGGTCGTTTCAGTTTGATTTTACTTTTTATCCTAGAGATGAAAAAGAAGCATTAGAAGTACAAAAAATATTAAAACAATTTCAGTTTCATCAAGCACCAGAGAAATCATCAGTCGCAGGTTTCTTAGTACCACCATCACAATTTGATATAGAATTTTTGTATGCGGGTAAACAAAACCCAAACATACCAGCGATTGCACCAGCTTGTATACTTACAACAATTGATATTAACTATGCACCACAGGGTGCAAGTTTCTATGAAGTGCCAGGTGAAGTAAGTCCAACTTTAGGTGGTACTGGTATGCCATTTGCAGTAAATCTAGTTCTACAGTTTCAAGAGACTGTTTATCTTACTAAAACTGATCTTGAACTTGAAGATGGTGCAAAAGGAACAGATAACAACAACATGGTAGCACCAAATGATACATCTTCTTATTACAATCCTTAAGGCTAAAACATGGCAAGATATTTTAAACATTTTCCGAAAACATTTTACACATTAAATGATGATTCACCAGGTCTTGATTCAGTTACAAACATATTAGCTAGATTTTCGATAGAACCAAATCTATTAGAAAATACAAATGTTTTTTACCCTTATGATGTTCAAGATACTGATACACCTGAAATTATTGCAAGTAAAATATATGGTAGTTCAGAAAAACATTGGGTTGTTTTATCGTTTAATAAAATTGTAGACCCACAATGGGACTGGCCTCTAAACGATAATAATTTTATAAAATATGTAAATAACAAATATACGGCTGATGCAGATACAGCAAATGGTGAAACAGGTATAGCATATGCTTTAAGTGAATCGAATATTCATGCTTATTTTAAAACTGTAACAAGAACAATAAGTGCTGGTGCATCAAATAGAGAATCTGCCAGTAGAAGCCAAATCATAGAAAAATTAGAAGTAGATGCAACCACATGGGCAACTATAGGGGCTTCAACAAACACTTTTACTTTGAAAGATGGCAACCAAGTAACTGAACAGGTAACGAAATCAACTGAAAGTTATTACACATATGAGTTTAACGAGAATGAAGCGAAAAGATCAATCAAAATATTGAAACCAAATTTTCTTTTAGAGTTAGAAAAAGAATTTAAAGGAGTCTTTTTAAGGTGAGTCTATCAGTAACCGATTCGCAACAATATTATATAAATGAATTAGTGATTGTATCTAAAATTGGAAATATAGATATAGTACCAATTTTTAGTGAGATTAACATATACGATTCAGTTTATATTTCTAATATGAGCGGTAATATTGTGATAGATGATAGCACAGGTCTTTCATCTAAACTTTTATTTGATGGCTCAGAAACTTTATTATTAGATATGTGCAAATCAAAAGGCTCAGAAATCGGTCAAATCAAGAAAGCATTTAGAATTTACAAACAATCAAACAGGGTATCTGAGGGTGAGAGTAAAGAAAAATATGTTTTAAATTTTGTATCTGATGAATTTATTTTTTCAGACCAACAAAGAGTTAATCAATCATATAGAATGCCTTATGTAAATATGGTTGAAAGAATCTTAATTGATTACTTAAAAGTACCACCTTCAAATTTAGGTGGTATCTATGAGCAAACAGCTGGCGTTCGTGATGTAATTATACCCAACTTAAAACCAATAGAAGCTATAAAATGGCTTACGAGAAAATCAGTAAATATGGATAACTCACCATCCTTCTTGTTTTTTCAAAACATAATTGGTTATAACTTTGTTTCACTTTCTAAATTATTATCTGAGCCTGATATTTTAGATGTTAGATTTGAGACTAAAAATAAAAATCAAAAAGGTAATTCATTTGATGAAATGTCAACTGCAAGATCTTATGAAGTTGTAGGACAAAATGATATAATTAAAAAAACTAGATCGGGAGTTAATGCTGGTACATTTATAGGATTTGACCCAATAACTCGTATGATCTCAAGAAGAAAATTATCATATCTAGATCATTATGAAAACATGAAACATTCAAACAAAACACCAAATTTTAGTGCATATGAGAATAAAGATGGTATTTTAAACTCTGCTATGTATGATTCAAGAATAGTTTTAGACACATTTAGCACAGCTAGACAATTAAGTAATTATGTAAAGACACACGATCCCGAATCATTAACGTATGGCACTAGAACAGAGGATTATGCTTTTCAAAGAAAAGCCATATTTGAAAATCTAAATTCAAAAAGAATTAAATTGGTTATGCCAGGTAATTTTCAATTATCATCTGGCTTTAATGTCAATCTAAATATACCAACTTTTGGTGAAAAAGATAAAAATGAAGAGAATAGAGATGTTAGTTTAAGTGGTAAATACATGATAGTAGGTACAAGACATATTATTAACAAAGATCAACATGAAACAATTATAGAGGTTGCTTCAACAACTTCGGAACTTGATGCTATAATTACAAATACTAAAGATCAAACAGAAGCACTAGACACTTATCAATAATGAAAGAACAAGAACAATTTTTAGGTAAAGAAGGTTTTATTTGGTGGACAGGTATTGTTGAAGATAGACAAGACCCACTTAGACTTGGCCGTTGTAGAGTGAGATGTGTTGGTTGGCACCCAAATGATAAAATGAGAGTGCCTACATCTCAACTGCCGTGGGCTCAGTTAATGTTACCTACAAATAATCCACACCCATACCCACCTAAAGAGGGTGATATGGTGTTTGGATTTTTTCTTGATGGTGAAGGTGGCCAAGATCCAGTAATATTAGGGGTTTTTCCAAGTATACCTCTTCAAGAGCCAAATCCCCAGGAAGCATTTAACGACCCCAGGACACAAGAAGAGTTAGACATTGCACCAATTAAACCAGTAACTCCTATAGCTGGCTTGGGACCAATAAATCCAGTTGCAAACAATTACCCTAGAAATTTAGATGAACCAACGACTTCAAGACTTGCAAGAAATGAAACTGTGGATATAGAATCGGCTGTGTCTTTTAAAAAAGCTAGAATTACAGAAAACGATACATCATCAGTAGAACCTGCGCCTTTATACAATGCAACATACCCATATAATAAAGTGTATGAATCTGAGTCTGGTCATGTCATGGAGTTTGATGATACAAGAGATAATGAGAGAATACATCTATACCACCGTGCAGGTTCGTACATGGAGTTC
>Ga0181406_1001020_pt1 | contig 10394 bp, 6 predicted proteins | sample 29SPOviralmetaG_FD_130135 | JGI IMG/M metagenome (GOLD analysis project Ga0181406, IMG submission 130135) | Marine viral communities from the oligotrophic San Pedro Time Series (SPOT) site, San Pedro Channel, CA, USA - 29 SPOT_SRF_2011-12-20 | ecosystem: Environmental > Aquatic > Marine > Strait... | reverse complement strand
TATTTTTCTACCTGCCCAAGTCATAGGAGTTTCTTTTCCTACTACAGAAGCTAAGTCAGCCTGTTCTCTAAACAAAACTTCTGCTTCATTTGGAAAATTCTTTTTAAATAGTTGCCTTACCATTCTAGCTTCAGCTTGATTAAATAAATATTTAGTTGTATCTAATGAGCCACTAAATATACTTTTGCTTGCTTGCACACTTCTACCACCATACTTATTAAATAGTGCGTTTAGTATTTTAGGATTGGCCTCTGCCTGACGCATTATATCAGTAGCTTGTTCTACTCCATACTCTATTATCATTTTTCTTTGAATATATCTTTTTTGTTCTAAGGGTGTTGTCTTTAAAAGAAATTCTCCAGTTTTAGGCAAAATAGGAGATAGATTATTTCCTACTTTTTCTATTGCATTATCCATAACTCTTGTAGTGGCATCAATAGCTGTGCGAAATACACCACCCTGATTGTTACGCATAGTTGTAGCAGGTTGAGCAGTCATAAAACTGATACCCATTCTATCAAGGTCTTGTGAACTTTTATATAAGTTGTCTAATGCTTTTTTAACTCTAGTTTTATCCTGTACAGCAGATAAATTTAAAGCATCTTCTCTACTTATGGCTGAAACACCTACCTGATTTAACTCGTCCATGTTTCTTAACATGTTATCTACTTCTAATTCTTCTGGTGACATTAATCTCCTTGGTTTAAATGCATCAAATACTTTTCTTATTTGTCCAGACTGTTGCAATTTTCTACCTGCTTCAGACATTTCGGCAGCATACACATAAGAAAACTGATCTAACGTAATGTTGTGTTCGTCCATAATAGCAGAGACACTAGCTATCTCATCTATATCTCCTTTTCTCATCATTATAGAAACAGCTTCAGCAATAGGTTGACCTTCTTCTACATTAAGTTTTTTTATTACTCGTATAGCAGCAGCCATAATATTTTCAGTTACTTCTGAACCTAGTGCTGCCTCCATAGTTTCTCCCGGCATCATATCTTTTTTAAGTCTTCTGCCAGCAGCTACCATATTAGGATCAATTGCATTTATTTTTTCTTTTATTTTTTTAACTTCTTCAGGGTCTGCTTTTTTTAATGTATTTTTTGAACTCTCACTAGCCTCTTTTGCACGTGCTGTTTCTGCCAACTCAGACTTAGCTAACAGTTCATCTGCGGCACGTTGTCTTGCTTCACGATTAAATATTTCAGGTTTTATTTTACTCGACACTTTTTTTAAACCCACAGTATCAGCAGCTTTTCTTACTGCATCTGCTACAGGTTTAGTGCCTAAAAGTTGCAGACCACCTGTAAGCAGACCTGCACCCAAAGCATTGCCTACCCCTGTAACAGCAGTTCTAACTCCTGTAAACTCATCCTGTGCGCCTGTAGTTACACGAGTAGCTTCACCTAGTCCACCCTGTACAAGACCTATTGAACCCTCTGCAATAGCAGCACGTCCAACAGCACTGCTTGCAGCAGCTTTAGCAGCAGCCTTGCTTAGTAGCTGACGAACACCTAACTTAGCCACCTGTGTAGCAGCTACACCAGCAGCCTTACCTGTCATACCCGATGCTAGTCCTATATATGTTGATGGCGCACGTGCTATACTTTCTGCATAGTCACCCACCATCTTCCATGACATATTAGTATCTACTTTATCATATGCATCAATAAGACGTGCAAAGTTTTGTTTACCCTCAATAGAAGCATTTTGTGCATACTCTAAGTCACGTAGAGTTGTAACTTCGTTTGTATCATGGAAGCGCATGTGTTCCATAAAACGATCATAGACTTCTTCAGGCGCAATGATACCCTCTACACCTTCACGCTCATTCAAAAACATATAAGCATCAGCCAAAAATTCTGGGTCTGATGCCAATGTTTCTTCATCTAAGTCTTGTATCTGATTATATGCCTTGAGCATATCCTCTCCTATTATTCGTTTAACTCTTTACGAATACCAGCCATAGCACCGTCAACAGCCCGTTTAATATTTTTATCACTATACCTACCAGTTTTTCTATATGCTTCCATTAGTAATTTTTCTGCTGCTAGTTGTAATGCCATTCCGTCTGGAGTAGTTAGATCAACTCCTTTTAGTTTAGCTACGAGTTGATCTCTTAGTTGAGGTGGCTCCAAATTTTTTAAAGTATCTAACTCGGATATACTTGTATTTCCTTCACCGAGAGGTGGTATTTTTCTATACGTTGCCGCCTGTTGACTTATAAATGCATTAACTTTAATTAAAGCATCTTCGCTAGTAGTATCACCTCTAGACATAATTTCCGAATATAGTCTATTTGCTTCAGCAGCAATACGTTCAGCTTCTACTGTAGTAGCTGCTTTCATACCGGGAGTTTGCACAATACCTTCTACAATACTTACATTTTTTCCTCCAAGTTTTTGAGCCGCTGATTTTTCAAAACGATTTAACAAACTTGGTCTAAGTCCTTCTCCTGCAGGGTCAGCTAGACTAACAGTGCCTGTACGTAGAGGTGCATCATAAGTAATATCACCAGCAGCCAACCCACGTAACTCATCAATGTTAACACCAGTAGATTCAGCAAAAGCCTGAAACTTACGCTCTCTAAGTCCACTCATACTTCCACCAAATGCTTCAGTTAAAGTAGCAGGTTTACCTGTTACATCTTCTATAGCATCACTTGTGGACATACCACGATTTACCTTACCCTGAACATTTTCCAAAATCTTATCTATTGTAAGACCTGTATCTTCATATGTTCCAGATATAGTTACAATGTCACCATGTGGTATTTGATACTTATTGCCATACTGCGCTCTTTGTTTGTCAAGAAAATTTAATACTTCTGTGCCTTTGCCCTCACCCATAATAACAGCAATCTGTTCAGTGGTAAACTTCTGTCGTTCTAAGTCTTTTGCAATTTTGCGATTGTCAATTTTAATTTGATTTCTTTCTGTTGCTTTAGGAAGACCAAGTGTTGTAAGAATTTTAAGTTCATCTGCTACTGTGGACATAGCATCTTCACGCTCTTCTCTAAAAATTTCAGAGCCTCGTTTTGCTGCACCACCTGCAAATGCCAATCTCATACCTGATAACATAACTTTATTTCCTCGCCATTAAGCCAGTGGGTTTTTCCTCTGGCATTTCTTCTGGTTCCTCAACAGGAGGTTCTTTAGTAACCATACCTTTAGGTTGTTCCTTAATATCTTTTAGTGTGAGAGCAAGAGAAGAACGAGTAGGAATATCTGGATCAGACTCTTCACCCTCTACTTTGTGCTTTACACCTGCCTTAGTAGCAATCTGACTAACTAATTCAGTTAAGGCTGGTGCTATAATAACGCCTACGTCAACACTATGTACACCCTCCATAACCCCTGTAAGCTGCACAGTATCTACAAGAGTGTCTACAGGTATACCTAGTTCTAGTAAGTCTAGCATTTGATTTACCTGACGTTCACCTGTCATACGTTCTACATAATATGCTAGTGCTTTTTCTGGAGTAGTTATAGCTGCAGGTTGTTGCCACGGCCTGTCACCCAATGGTGCAGTTAAACCTTGACCCGGAATGGGTGCGTCAAGCATAGGTGCTGGTGCGTTTTTATCACGCATTATCAAATTCCTTTTTAATACGTTGCTTTAGCATGGAAGCAATATCCATTGCATCATCTATTCTACCAGCATCTGGCTTATTTAGCAAGCCTTTTGGTATTATGGGTGCAGGTTTAAATTTAATTCTTGCTTCACGATGCCGCACTGTTTGATTAGCTATTCTTGTTGCGTTAGTGTATGCCATTTATTACATCCCCGGAAATCCACCAGTTATACCAAATTTAACTAATTCCATTGCAAAGCCACCTAACCCTGCTGCTGCTTCATAGTCACCCTTAATTTTTGCTGCATCTATATCTCCATCAGCATTAATGGTGGCGACAGCAATATTCATTTGCCTGTCTTGTTCATTCTCTGCTGTGGTCCATGCCCACTCCATTGTATCAGAGTAGTATCCCCACAAATTATTGTATGCTGCATCAGACATACCTAGTATGGCCTGTGCATTTATTTCATTAGCACGATTAACTGCAGCAGTATCTGCTGTAGCTATCTGTCTACGCCACTGTGCATTTGACTGTGCCAAAACGGTTTGGTTTTGTGCATTAAACTGATCACGTTGATTGTTCATCTCTGCATTAAAACGATTAACTGTATTAGCCTGACCTGCATTAAACTGTGCCTGTGCATTCGATTGTGTAGCATTAAACTGGCTAGTTTGATTAGCAAGATTAGAAAAGAATTGATCTACTTGATTTTGACTAGTAGCATTAAACTGTGCAGCAGCATTAGTTGCAGCCTGATCTGTAAACATAGACTGTGTACGTTGCTGCGCTTTAAATAATTCTGTCTGCTGTTGATTAGACAAATTAGCCATGTCCATCTGCAGGAACGACTGTGCATTATTTACTGCAGCCTGTTGCCTGTTATTAAGATTAGATGCATCCATCTGTGCTAGTGCTGATGCTTCTGCCATTGTCATAGCTTGTCTGTTAGACAAGTTGTTTAGGTTCATTGTATTAGTAGCACGAGAGTTTTCTAGCTGTACCTGTTGCTCTGCAGTAAAGTTCATATTGGCAATGTCAGAGATACGTGATGCATTCTGTACTCTTGCTTGGAACGCTTGGTCAAACTCTTGACCCATAAATGTAGCACGTTGTTGTGCAGCAAGCATGGCACGTGCCTGTCTATTTGACAAGTTCTGTGCCTCAAACTGTGCCTGTACTTGTGCATCTGCAGAGGCAATAGGTAGTGCAGACTCCATAGCTGCCTGAACCATAGCCTGACCAGCGATAGAAGACGCACCAAGCCCCCTCTGTGCCATCTGTGCCTGTACCCCCCGCAATGCACCTGCAGCCCATGCAGGAGGATTAGAGGCGTCAAAGTTAGCAGTTAGCTGTGCAAGCTGTCCTTGCACTGTAGCCTGTGTAGAAGGACTTGCTGTCGCTGCTTGTACCTGTTCAGTAAATGTGGCAGCAGTCTGTGCATCAGCAGCAGCACCCGATATCAATTCACCTGCTTGAATATTACGTTGTACAGGGTTATTAATAAGTGTAGCATTACCCTGTGCTTCAGTTAAACTACCCACAGAAGAAGCTATTTGCTGTGCCGCCGTTACCTGTGAGCGAGGATCAGTAGGATTAATTACTGCTGCTTGCACTGTGCTAAGAGCCTGTTCAATTGCAGGTGCAGCCGTAGCAGCATTCATAGTGTTAGCTGCTTTTTCTGCTTCTGGAGCAGACTGTGCTGTTGTAGCCATTGCAGTAGGCACATTAACTTGACCAGTTACCTGACCAGTTGTGGGTGATATATACTGTGCTGCTTCTGATGGTGTTACTGCAGCAGTAGTTACACCGCCTGTAGGCAGTGCAGGTTGATACATCCGTCTTAGTGATTCTTGACCAATGCCTGTAGCACCGGGAGCCGCAGTACCCGGTACACCTTCAGGTGGTTTAGGTGAATCAGGCATTGTAGGATTTGGCATTACAGGTGTAGAACCCCCAGCTTGCATCTTCACAACACCACCCTTTGCCATCTCCATAGCAGCGTTAGTAAACTGTTTCATACGTGCCTGACGTGCAGGGTCTTGTTCAATAAAGTCTTGGAACTGGCCCATGTCACCCGTGTAGCCCATTGACTGTGCAATCTTGTTCATCGCTGTAGGTTTAAATGCTCTAAAGACTGCCATATTAATTCATTCCCATAAATACTGTAACTACCATTGCAACTACCATAATCGTGCTGCCCATTATCATTGCTTCTAAACGCCACATACGTTTGTCTAAACCCTCTAACTTCTCCTGCACAGAGGCATACCTGATAGCGCACTCTTTTTCGTGTGCTTCAAGTTCCATCTGTGTTTTAATTGCAGGTTCCATTTTTAATTTCATCAGCCTGCTTCTAACGCAGTGATACGGGCTTCTAATTCTTGTATAGTCTTAACGAGCAATGGCACGAGTTTAGACTGGTCAATCCCTTGCATCACAGGCTCTGCGTGATTAGCCGTCCATGTACTGTCGGATGGGTAAAGAGCAGCCACAGCGTTACCCGCTGCGTCTGTTGTTGCTAGTTTGCCAGCAGTCCAGTCATCTTTCGTTACATTCTCAAAAAGCAATGTGCCACTAGCTGACAGGATAGAGTTGCTTACGGATTTAGTTGCATCCTTTGTACCGTTAATTGCTTCTGGAACAATGCTACTAACTTCATGGGCTATAAATCCATCAACCAGCGTATTTGTTTCATCAACAATAAAATTAAATCGGGCTGGTTTTAGTTGTTTTAAACGGGTGGTTGCATCCCAAGTGTAATCTACGTTTTCTTTTAGTCGGTAGTCTGATGATGTGTTAAACGCTGTGGCAGATGAGTTTACGCTGATGCTGCCTACCTCAGTTCCATTTTTTAAACAAGATATAAGGGTTCCATCTGACCCGTTCCTGTTGAGAGAACTTTGAGTGTTATTTGTTCGTGAACCGCCTAAATGTCCACTATTATCTAAGTGAAACCCATCAACACTTACACCGTCACTGGTTTTAGCAATAAAAAGATCACCTGACGAGTCAAATCTGGCTCTTTCTGTTCCTGATTGATTATCGGCAGTAGCGGTAGTTACTTGTTGAATTACCAAAGCACCAGCGTTGTCCGTAGTAATTACATTACCAGCAATGCCTCTAGTTTGAAATGTATTGGCGTTAGTTCCAGCCTCTGCATGTAGAGCAATAAACGGCGCACCCCCGCTAGAAAATGCTCCAAGCACACTTCTGTATCCTGATGCGTTGGTATGACCCCACTCAATGTTATTTCCGTTTTTGGATGTAGTTAAAAAGGCGTCTGATACAGGGGCAGTACCACCTATCTGAACCCTATTATTCCCAGCATCAACAAATAACATGCTGCTATTTCCGTCAGACTCAACACGGAAGTCTATGTCTGCAGAACCATCGTTTATAACAACCTCTGAGCTTCTTATTTTTACACCACTAGTTTGCGTTCCATCTTTCATTACATCAAGCGTTAACAGGCCATCTTCACTACCGTCTGTAACATCTAAAGATTGAGTTGCAATTCTTGCATACTCAACAATTTCATCAGCATCGTTTTCAGCGTTAAATAAAATAAAGCCCGTGGAGTCAGAATCTGCTGGACTTGATGAGTTTCTATAGAAATCTAGTACAGGGCCTTTGTTAGCATCTGCATCTGTAGATTTAAGAGTAAGTTGAGTAGTGTTGTCGGCAGTGGTGATTGTGCAGCCGTCAGACGATGTGATTGCTCCGTCTACTTGCAACGTAGAAGCCATGTCCACCGCACCATCAATGTCCACAACATCAAGGTTAGTGGTGCCGTCTACGTCAATGTCTCCGCTGATATCCAGTGATGCAAATGTTCCAACTCCAGTTGTGGTGATATTGCTAGAACCGTTGTTTATTGCGCCAAATCCGCTGGTGATGCTGCCACTGTTTAACGCACCTGTTGTAACAATGTTAGAACTTCCTGCGGCTGGTGCTGCTGCTATATCAGACAACACTTCTGATGCGGAACGTCCTTCAATGGATGTACCATCAATACGTAGAAAGTCATTGTCGGCAGCACCGCTGGTAAACACAGGCAGGTTGCCATTAGATATACCAGTAGACAGAGTAGCCACTGTAGTAATCGCTGTGCCATTTAATGTCATGGCGTCAGCTTCCAGAGTGCCATCAATGTCAGCATTACCAGATACATCTAATGACCCAGCATCAAGTTCGCCTGTAAGCGTAATATTACGGAAGCTGGCTACATCTTTGTTAGCATCTGCTGTGACTACTTTACTTGCAACCACTGTACCTACAGCAGCACCCGTGTCACTGTAATTAAGTTCTGTTGCTGTTGCAGTAACACCGTCTAAAATGTTTAGTTCAGCCGCTGTTGACGTGACGTTAGTGCCGCCAATGTCAAGCGTAGTCATTGACACTTCACCAGCTACAGTGAGTACGCCATCTGCTACCGTCATTAAATCCGTGTCGTCCGTGTGACCAATAGTAGTGCCGTTGATAACAACGTCATCAATGTCCAGTGATCCACCAGTAATTAGGCCCGTGGTTGTGATTGTTGATGATCCTGTATCAATAGTGCCAAACCCGCTGGTAATAGAACCAGAGTTTAGTGCGCCCACAGTGGTAATATTGGAAGTTGTATCAAGTGCGCTTTCAAAGAATGTTTCAAAATCAGACAGTGCAACTTGCTTCATAGTTCCAGCATCGTTAACAATCAGCCTGTCAGCAGCAGCAAGTGTAGTTGATGTAGCTGTCGTGCCACCATCTATTAAGTTTAATTCTGCGGTGGTAGCAGTAACACCATCCATAATGTTGAGTTCAGATGCAGTAGCTGTCACCCCATCAAGAATGTTAAGTTCTGCAGCAGTGGATGTAACATTAGTGCCGCCAATGTCTAGTGTAGTAACAGATATTTCACCTGCTACCGTTACTAAACCACTAGCAACTGTAATCAAATCGGTATCGTCTGTGTGACCTATTGTTGTTCCATTAATAACTACATCGTCAATATCCAGAGAACCACCTGTAATTAGTCCTGTAGTAGTAATAGTAGACGAGCCTGTATCAATTGTACCAAAACCAGATGTAATAGAGCCAGAGTTAAGTGCGCCAACAGTAGTGGCAGCAGTGGTAACAAGATTAGGCATTGCCGTAATTTCGTCATCAAAATAGGCAGCTAAGTCAGTGACCGCCACCTGTTTCATAGTTCCTGCATCGTTGAATACAACACGGTCTGCGTCAGCTACCGTAGTAGACGTAGCAGATGTGTCGCCATCTATGATGTTTAATTCTGTTGTGGTGACTGTTGCACCATCAAGTATTTCTAGTTCAGCCTCAGAGATACCCGCACTACCGATTGTCAGTGTGCCAGATATATCCACGTTACCATTAATGTCAATAGTGGTGGCAGCTATCTGTATTTCAGAATCAGCTACAAGATCAAGCTGTCCATCTGTGCTTGAGTTAATGTAGATGGCTGTGTCACGGAACTGTAGTTTTTCTGTGCTGGCTACAAGTATGTCATCCGAAAACTCAAAGTAGTCTTCGTCTTCCATCCATTTTAGTTCACCATCATTAGTCTCGCCATCAAAGGTAATGGTAATATCAGTACCAGAAGTGCCAGCACCGAATGTTAATCCATTACCAAGTAGTTTAGTAATAGGTCCACCTTCGGCTGCAGTGCCATCATGTGTGTGACCTGTGCTGGCAGCAAACGCTGCAAGAAGCTGATTAAATTCATTGTTGGTGTGTGCGGCAGTGATAACATCTCCGTCAGTGTAGGAGGACTGCCTAGTATAAGTATCACCCATTTATCTTCTCTCTCCTAGCTGATATTCTAACTGAAAACCTTTTAACGAATAGGGTGCTGTCTCTGCACTATCTTCTACTCGTAATGCTACTGCAAATCCTGATCCCTCTACGGACTGCCTTACTAGCGGTTGTGATGCACCACCATAAATGGGTGTGCCATAAACAGATGTTCCATACAAAGCAACTACATCTTCAGAGTCTAATGGATATGCAGCAGGTCTTGATGAGTCTGCTGCTTCATAGTCATATCTAAGAATTAAGTTAGAACTAATAGCTGCTTCAGGTTTATAGTTAATAATAACCCGTTGCATGGTTTTGCGAATACCCGGATCATTCATTGTTATATCAGGGCTTCTATATCTACCAAATATTACAGTGCCATCAAAGGTATTGCCAGATTCTTGTCTGTAAACATATCCTGTTGAGTATGCACCGTGCAAAACAATTACATCACCTTCTGATACAAAACTATCTGTAGAGGCTGGACGCATTCCCTGCAGTTCAGAAAACTCAAACTTTTGTCCTTTTAGTACACATATGATACCCTTACTAAGATTTTCTGCAACACTTGATTTTGTAAAAAATATTCTATACTGTGTTTTATTAGGTATAACAGTAGATACAAATTCTGACGCACTACTTATATTATCGTTAAATATAGACTGCACGTTAGCACTTATAGTGCCAAGTTCCACGTCACCAATCCTTGCTGTACCTGCAATTGTTCGCAACCCATCAGGGCCAAGAAAGATAAGATCACCAGCAAATTCTTGAATGGTGTTACCATTTATACAACCAATGTCACGTGTGACGGGAGTTATAACAAAATTAGAACTTGATGTACCACTTAGTTTAAATATACGAGTTTCACAGAAAATAAATAAATCTTCACGGAAAACTTTAAGTCCTGTTATAGTGTCGTCTACATTAATAGTGCCAGCACCAGAACCGCTGCTAAAAGCATCTTCATCTGCTGGCTGACTAAATACTACAGTCTGTGGTATTGTAGATTTTCCT
>Ga0181406_1001019_pt1 | contig 10398 bp, 17 predicted proteins | sample 29SPOviralmetaG_FD_130135 | JGI IMG/M metagenome (GOLD analysis project Ga0181406, IMG submission 130135) | Marine viral communities from the oligotrophic San Pedro Time Series (SPOT) site, San Pedro Channel, CA, USA - 29 SPOT_SRF_2011-12-20 | ecosystem: Environmental > Aquatic > Marine > Strait... | reverse complement strand
TTCAAATCTACATAGAAACAATACAAGGAAAGGGGAGTTAGCATGCTTTCTATGTCCTGTGTAAAGAGGAAGCCAATCTACAGAGACGGGCGACCGGTGCAGATCTGGACCGTAACAGCTCGGTATACTACGTCCGATCATGTTGCTGGTATGTGTGAGGCTAGCGCCGACTGCCCCGCGTCTGCGTTCGCGATGGCGCTTCTGACGTTGTGCGATGCGCACGGAATAACGATCAACACAGCAAGCACTGAACCGCTGGATGTATACGAGTCGCTTGTCTACTACCTGCGGAACCTACGCGGGGAAGACGTGCCCGAGCGACTTAGAACGCGGGCGCAACTACGATAAATTTTCTCTCATGATCTGCCCCTTGCGATCATCAACCCGGACCGAGATCAACCGATCAAAAAGGGGCAGATCTTGAGAGAATTATCTCTTTTTACAGGCGCGGGCGGTGGGTTGCTCGCGTCTTCCTTGTTGGGATTTGATACGGTTGCAGCCGTTGAGATCGATCCCTTCTGCCGGTCTGTAATCCAGGCAAGACAGAATGACGGTATCCTTTCACGCTTTCCAATTTTTGAGGATGTAAGGACATTTGACCCCGATCCTTGGGTTGGAAAAGTTGACTTAGTAACCGGGGGATTCCCCTGCCAGGACATAAGTTGCGCAGGAAAAGGAGGGGGCATTAATGGACCAAAAAGCGGACTTTGGTGGGATATGTGGCGGATTTGTTGCGAGGTGGGAGCCGGATACCTCTACTTGGAGAACTCACCAAACCTTGCTTCTAGGGGGCTATCAGAAGTTCTTGGGGCGCTGGCCTCGAGAGGGTGGGTTGCGGAATGGATCGTGTTGGGAGCGGGTCACCTTGGCGCCCCACATATCAGGCAACGTATCTGGATCTTGGCTTGCGACCCCTACCGAAAAGGCAAATCAAACGTCTCCTTCTATGACAAGAAAACACCCTGGCTGCCGTCGTTGGCTGCCGACTCCAACGACACAAGACGCCAAAAACGATGGCAGCCCCTCACAGCAGAAGCGCGATTCCTTAAACGGCTCCCTGCGTGGCCCTCCTCATCCCGAGTTCCTCGAATATCTTCTAGGGATGCCCCGATCCTGGACAGACGCAAGCGGATCAAGTCGTGTGGAAATGCGCAGGTTCCGCGAGTGGCGGCTGCAGCATTTGCCATACTTTGGAACAGACTGCACCAGAGCTCTTGACAGTGAATAGCCGGGCAGTGGATCGCGCGGGCGCGCGCGTTAGACTTGACGAGGGTCTTAATCCCACGGAACTACCCGCCAGAGTAAGCACCTCGTGTGAAACTCTGGACTCCGTCATTTGGTCTGAGGAATATGATCACCAGTGGATCAATTCGCGAGGGGAGACGACAAAGCTCCATTCGCTTGAAACGGTCTACCGAGGGCAGTGGTCAACAGCCAGCCCACCACACGAAGACGACAGATCGCGCGGAACCCTAGCAGAGCCCCTGCCCGATCTATGGTGGGAGATGGATCGCATGCGGGACGATATCCGGCTGAAACGGATCCGCAGGGCAACCAGAGAGGTCAGAGCTGCATCAATACCCTGGCTGCTATCGGGGTCCCGGTTGTTGCTCGCGACCGCTACCCGCGCGCACTACACGCGCACGCCAGAAGGCGCGGAATCTTTTAGAGCGGGCATCAAATGTTTAGAGGCGGTTCTTCTCTCGGTGGGGGCACTCGGGGGCGCAACCGTCTACGAAGCAAAATCGAGAATCTTGCACCCTACAAACATCCAATGTTGCCAGGACAAATCGGGGATCTGCCCCCTGTGCTCTGCTCCTGAATTGAAAATGAAGGGAACCAACCGGGCACCGGCTGCACACCTTCACGCACATTTGATCGTTTTGGTGCCTCCTCATTGGGCGATCAACTATGGCTGGCTGCAGCGGTTAGAGCTGCCGCGGGCTCTGGACCAATCGTGGGGAACCTTGGACATATCACCCGGCGACACGTCCCGGCGCGGCGACTCACTCGGGGCATATTTGGGCGGGTATCTCAGTCGGTTGAAGGATGCCACGGGCATGCAAACTGCAATGCTTCGTAGGTATCTAGGATCTCGTGCGCGAACTATGACGAGATGGGGAGTTTTAAGGGGGGCCTCGAGGTCAGGATCTAGGGTGTGGATCGAGGAAAACAGACCCGATGGGATCGATCTACATGTTGATAGATCGATCCTTGTGAGAGACCGGGATCCTATATTTGGAGTCTGGCCCCTGGCTGAATTATCGGGAGCGACAGATCAAGAGCTTCAGAAACTGCAGGAAGCCCATATTAGCGCCCGGGCGAGGCCGCTTGCGGCCCGCGCCCGGGATGCCGCGCGCGTTCTTGGATCCTTGGGGTTGGGGCTTGAGGGGATCCCATGGACCACTCATGCAAAAAACGATTTGAGATTGTATGTGGATATGGAGGCGTGGAGGCGCCCACAAGGCCAGCCGACGCGGCCTAGGCCTCCCCGGCGGGTATCGGCTGCACAACGGCAGCAGGGGCAGCGCTAGACCCTAAGAGCTTCGTTGCTGCGGCTCCTATCAACTGCACGAGCGGCGGTAGTACCTGCTGTAGCATCTCAGGAGTGATCGCGCTTTGCTGCTGACTAAGAGCAACCTCTAGGGAGAGCCGCATATTCTCCTGCCTCAATCCGTCGATCGTAGATTGGTATGAGGTGCTCTCCTGAAGCCTGATCAGGGCATGCTGATCCGATCTCTCAAGCATCGCCATCAGCGCCGACTGACTTGCGTTCTGTGCGTCCTGCTGTGCGGAAATTTGGGCGGCGAACGCATCAGCAAATGAACGGGTCAGTTCTTCGACGCCTTGCGCGGATCCGCTTGCCTTGCTCTGTCGTGTAGGAGAAACGCGAACGAGATCGAAACTCCTTTTCAATTGCTTTTTCGGCTCCCCGTCCCCCACGTCGATCATCAATCGCAGTTGCCAGCGTCCCCCGTGCCGACCCCATCGAGAAACGATCTCCTCGACAACTCCGGCCGCACCGTTCGCAGAAGACAGAATCGCAAGCTCTTCGGATTGCAGCTCCCCTTGCTGACTGATCGATCGTCCCACTTTTCGATCGATACAAATAGAAGACAGCGGCGGATCCATATCCAACGCGCGATCAACCCACTGGATCAACGCCTCGCGCTCTGACTCGCGCAACTGGTAGTTCGTACTCATGCAATACCCCCTCTGGACCTGTCCGAATGGTAAACGTGCGAAATGGGAGAAACAAGAAAACTGACCAAAAAAAGAATCTTGTGCAGTTGTATTGAACAAACAAAAAGAACTACCCTGCTGGCATGAGTAACGGCCCTTGCGACAATTTGGATCTAACGACGGTTGAATTCGAAGATCTGCCCGGACTGATCCTGCAGTGCGGCCCGGATCTCATTCAGCGCTGGATCAATCTGTTCAATGGGGGAAATACGCCAGACGCGGGCGACGTGACGGCCGCCCAAATTGAAGAGCTCAGACGGGTAGAACGAGATCTCCGAGCCGAGCGAGCAAAGAACGAACGGCAAAAGTTTCTGATACCCGCGGCGATTTTTGCCACGATTTTTCTGGTGTCTCGCTAATGGCCGCGCCTCTACACGAAGTAGATAGTCCAGATCTGATCCTGCCAATGGGATCCGATGACGTGGTTCCGGATGTAGAACTGATAGAGCTCTTAGAGACGCCCACAGCCCTAGCGTATATTTTGTCCGATGACCCCCTCAAGACTGAGTGGGAACATCAGTTTTCATGCGGGGATGCCCGCATGTACGCGGGATCTGAGAATGGCCGCGGTGTGGTGGTAATAACTGGATCTTTCGACGTTTCACCCCTCACAGGTTTCGACGATACCTGTGAAACAAAGGATATTTAATAATGGCCCGACGACGTACCCGACGCCCTGCCCGACGCCCTGCGAGGCGACCCGCGCGACGATCCAACCCCCGACGCACCACCCGGCGCGGTATGCCCAGGCGCACCGCACGTCTCGCGTACTCTCGCCGCCCACAAGGCCGCGTCGTACGCCGTGCCCGCAAGCGGAACCCGCGCGGCCTGTTTGGCTCGCCGGCCGTGCGTTATGCGGCCTACGCTGTAGCCGGCGCCGCAACCGCCTCCTACCTCAACACGTATGCAGCCCGCGAACTTGCGAACGCCGCAGCCTCTGGTACTGAAGCAGGAGCCCTGCCCCGTCTGCTGAAGCCGACTTTCGGCGAGAACCAGCTTGATGCAGGGATCGTCGGTGCCGCTCTTACGTTCGGCGCTGTTATGTTTTTCCCGAAGCTGAAGGCCGCAACCAAGGCAAATCTAAGCGCTGCAGCCGTTGGCATGCTTACCGCTCCTGTCGTGGGTGCCGTATCGGGCGCGCTGCCGACCGTTACTAAGGCGCCCCTTACCGCTGGAACGTCTGCACAGCAGATCGTCTCGCGCCTGCGCTCTGTCCCGTCTTCCGGCTACAACTCAGCCAACGCCTACAACAGTGCCTGGTCCGGCGTCCCCGTTTCCTAGGCTAGGAGCTACAAAATGAACACTTTCCCAACCGGCAACGCAGAACGCATCCTCGCCTCTCAGATCCAAGAGGACATCGCGGTCAACACTGAGACGACCCTTACCCTGCAGGCTGCTCAGCCCATGTGGGTTGATCTATCGCGTCTTTGTTTTCAGGCCTTCACTTTTTCGGAGCAGGCCGCAAGCGGATCGTCGCCCACAAGTGGCGACCTGAACCCAATGACGCGGATTTCTAGTATCCAGCTGCGCGGCGCCTATGAGCTCGTGCGGGGCAGCTCGTCGCCCGTCGTCCCGGCTACCGCCCTTGGACCCTCCAGAAATTCGAACTTTTTTCGATTCAACGGTTCGCGGTGGATGAGCCTGGCCAGCGGCGAGACCATCAAGATCACCTACACGAGCGCAAATGCTGATTACAAGAGCACAGTCTCTGCCGGGATCCCCTGCGTTCTCAAGTGTGACGTTGGCTTGGTAGCTATTCCCGCCGGGATTAAGGCTGCCGACGGTGCCGCCCTCATCGGAACCGCCGCACAGTCAACCGCGGTTGCTGGCAACAAGGCGGCAAGCACGCTTACATTTGCATTTGATGAGGCCGGAACCATGGACCTCACCAACGTGGTAGCGAACTTCATCAGTGAGGAAACCTACGCGGGCGCAAAAAACAACAACGAAAGCATTGATTACGGCGTAAACACGGTGATCAGCAGCCTTAAGCTCGTTGATTCTAGTCAGATCATTGTCGGCAACGCCGGATCCAGCTCTCTTGCCGTCCCGGCTCTGATGTTTGGATCTCCCTCTGGCCCGATGGACAGAGAGCACCCTTGGGCTCTCCTGCAGGCTCAGCAGGGATCCGCAGGATCTGAGGTTGTTCTGCAGGGCACGACGTACAGTCCGCAGGCTGCAGCCGGCAAGATCGCCGCATGGGCCGGTGCGCCTTTTTACGCCAAGGGCGGAGTCGGCCCGGGCGGGATTTGCCAGTAACTGATACGGGGCACGGCACCCGCTCCGGGTGCCGCCCCTAATAGGGGGCCGCGTGGCATACAACGAAAACAAGCTTGAATCGTTCTCAAACCGGACGATCAAGGCCGGCGCATCTACTCGCTACCGGATCGGAGACCAATGGTGTCCCGGTAACGGCTGGCTGCTAGTTTGGGCGTGCGATCAATCTCGACAGCTGACAATCACGATCAAGGTCGCAGTTGCGACGGCGGGAGGGTTGAGCACCGAGATCATCAAGGCCGCCGACATGAGCAGGCACGGACAGTTGGCCGTACCCTGGCCAGTGCTCGACGTGCAGATCGCCTGCGATAGCACGGACACCGAGATCACCCTTTCCGCGTATGGGATCGATCATGCTAGCGGTGTTGGAGGGTGGCCGACCAAGATCTACCGCTCAGAGCTCAAGAGCATCGCAAGCGGTGCCACTGGTACATTTCAAATCCCCACCGGCGCCACTCGGTGGTATGCCGGGGGCACTACGGCTGCAACGATCAAATTCCAAAATTCAGCCGGCGACGATTTGCTCGCATATGCGGCGGCAACGGGCAATGTGACGATCGGGCAAACTTCCGCGGCTCCTTGGTATCCAACTATCGAGGGGGGAAGCGTCTTGATCAGTCAATCAACCGGATCCGGCCAAAAGTGGAACGTAGTATTTGAGTATGATCTGATGGTCGCGAGCGGCCTAGCATGACCCGCGCCGAACTAGAGCAAATCGCCAGGGAGCAGGCCGATCGGTTTGGTGTCCCCGTTGCCGGTTATTTTGCATTGATTGCGGCTGAATCAAGCTGGAACCCTGATGCAGTGGGGCCGGTAGGGGAAAAAGGGCTAGTGCAATTCATGCCCGGAACAGCCGCGGACATGGGGGTTGACGACCCATTTGACCCACGCCAGGCCCTAGAGGGTGGGGCTCGCTATTTGGCATACCTCCGCGACTATGTGCTTGAGTACGCGCCAGCGCTGAACGCAAACCCCCGGGCTATGTGGTCGGCTGTTTTGGGCTGCTATAATTGGGGCCTTGGGAATTGGGGGCAGGCCTACGATCGGCTAGGAGACGAATGGATCCAAGAGGCGCCACAATCGACGGTTACCTATATCGTGCGATTGCTGCCGTCATTCGCGACGGGTAGCGGAGCGCCTAACAAGGCCCCAAACATTGCAATACTTCTGGCGCTGGTCTTGGGAGCTCTGGTTTTGGCGTGAACTATTTCGATGCCATACGCGAATACATGAGGGACCTCGAGGTCTATGTTTCCAACAACATAAGACGCGAGAATCCTTCAGGATTTGAACAGCTGCAACGCCGTATGGATGTTGTGCGGGTGAAGGTCTCAAATGACTGGCTGCTACGAGATCGAATTTGTTTGGATCTGTCAGTAGGAACAATTCGCGGCAATTTTGGAGCGGCGGTCTGCTCTTCGTATTTTCGCGATCTAGATATCCTCATCTCAGAAGTCTCAACTTATGCAATCGCGATTGATCCTACCTCGCGACCGCTGGCAGAAGCGCTGCAATCCGTAGGCGATGCGATGACAAATCGCGTCACCACAGCAAAAGACACATTTGAGCCGCTAACAAATCCACAAATCCCGTTGTGGTTGAAAGCTGTAGCGGCTTTGTTCGTTCTCAACACATTTGCAAATCTAAGGCGGTAACATGGACGACGAAACACCCGCCGATATCGAGGAAGCTCCGCCCGCAGAGCCGGTAGAAACAGATCCCGACGGATACGCAACCGAAGAGGAAGACACAGCAGGGGGGAACGATGGCGCCTTGATCTCAGGCGCTCTTATGGGCGGGATCATGGTTGCGAATACCGTTCAGGCCATGATCCGCGGGCAAACCGATCCATGCCAGGCGTCCCGCGAGCTGCAAACATGGGACACCAACATATGGCGCCCTAACTATATCCGGGCGATTACCCGCGCCCGGAATTTGAGCGAGCGGCTACAGCTACACATTGCCGATTCGATCCTGACTCGCGGCGCGTCCGGGGGAACGGGTATCCCGCTGCAAGATTATTTGGTCCGGTATTTCGGGGGAGCGCCGGGAGGGATACAAGCCCTCATGCCACCGGCTGCATTTGCGGGATGTTTTGCCCTGGCACCGCTGGGCCCCTTGGCTGTGCTCGGCTGTCAAATGACGTGGATCCGGAACCATCTGCCTACGGGGATCGACGTACTCAACGAAACTATCCCGCAAACTATGGACCAGTCGTGGTTCTCAGGGGTGGGATACTCAGGGCCGGCGATTGGCACTTCGCGAGTAGGGAGGCTATGCGGCCCAGATATCGCCGCAGCCTGTCAAATGTGGGTCATTGAACAACGCCAGAGCTCTAGTCCGGCCAGTAACCCAAGGATCCGCGAGCGCCTCACAAATTTGGTGGGTACGTGGCAAGGCAACGGACCATTTGAGATTTGGCAGGCTCCAACCCACCCCGAGGCCATATTCTCGAAACGTCGGCCAAAGAGCGGCGGGATTTTTGAATCGTTGCAGGATATGGAGGCGCAAGATCCAACCGGAACCCCTACCCCATCGCTGGGAGCGTGTGCGGAGGTAACCGCCGATAGTTGGCACTACACGCCTACCGGGGGAGGAGGAGATCCGATCCTTGGGGGCTCAAAACTATATGAGATCATCAAGTTCCGCCTTTTTCAGGCTGACTACCGCGAGTGTATGGTCGCGCGTTGCTATGCAGACAGCCCGACAAACCCGCCAAATGTGCCAAACATTGGCGACACCACAACCAACGATGACGAGGGCCTCGAGGCCGACTATACTTTGTACATTGCAGCGGGCCTGGCTGCGTTTCTGCTGGCGCGGCGATGATGACCGAAACAGCCCCGGCATTTGCAGATCTTAGGATTGCAGCTCTGGCGAATCTTGCGGTGTGGTCTCAGGTCTCCGAAGGAGTTGCGGGGAGCCGAGTGCCCGGATTTGTTGCAGCAGTTGGGGCCATGATTGCAGCGCAGCAGGCCGGCTGCATTGGGAACCTTCCCCCATTGCTGCAATGGCCAGTGCGGGTGCTCACTTTACCGGGATCGATCGCAGTGGCAGAATCGGCGGCATGTTGTGAGCCGTGTAAGGCAGAGAAGAGGGGAACAGATGAAGATCAATAACAGAGCTCCCACTTTTTTTGAGTGGTATTCTGAACGTGTAGATCTGTACCTAGAAGGATTGGATCCCGAGATCGCGGCGGATTATCAGCAAATTCGCCGGCAGGATATGCCCACTTCTGTACCTACCGGGGCGCGCGATTTCAACCGCCAAATGATGAATGCAATTGGATACGAAGAGGATTTTGGGGATCCATACGTCGCCGCCTTTTTGTTCAATTTGCAGTCGCAGATCGAATACGCGGCTGCAGATGCCTATGGAGATGAATACTTCCTAGGCGACACCCCCGGAACAGATCCCGAACCTGTCCTCGAATATCTAATCAATTACTACCCGCGATATAGCGAGTTCAACCCGCGCGAACTTGTGAGCATGATGCCATGACCACTATCAATTGGCCTTTAATTATTGCTGCCTTTTTTGGCTTTAAATTTTTGCAAGAATGCACCTCTACGAAGGAAGAGCTAGAGCAGACCAAAAAAGAATATTTTGATTTGCTGCAGCGCGTAGATTTTGAATGACTCCCAAATCGAGGCGTGAAATCGGCGAGAAAATCGCTGCGCTGGTGTGGGCGGCAGAGAAGAAATTCCCTCAACCCCGTTCTGGCGTGCTCAAATTTAACTGGGTAATAAAACAAGCGGCAAGGGAAGCGCCCCAAGGGCCGGGGCCATCCGTGGAATTTGCGCGGTATGCTGGTAACCAACTGTTGAGAATCGGCATTGAGATCGCCGTTTCACTACTCAACCGAATTAGGGCAGATCTACCAAATGACGGATCAAATCGTAGCTGAGTTGGCCGGGAACGGGCCCCTTGTGTTGGTTCTGGCCTGGCAGCTCCACCTCGCACAAAGCAAAACTCTGATGCTGTTAGAACGTGTATTGGTTGCCGTTGAAAAAGACGCGCGAGAGTAGGTGTCCCCTCCCCTCTTGCCGCCCCTGTGCCGAGTGACACCGGCACGGGGGCTTTTTCATTTGGCCGCAATGTGCTTTGATTAGGTTGTTGGGCGCGTGTCACTGCTGCCTACGAGGGGTCACAATGTATACGTGGAGACGTACAAATATCGATCTGCTCTGGTACTGCTGGAACGAGCAGAGCCTTTTTTCTATTGAAACCGTCAGAGCCCCCAGGCGCCCCAAGGGCCGTCCGGTGATCAACTACTATGTGGTTTGTACCGGCCCCGGAAAATGCGCCACCTACGAGGTGAATAGCAATGCTCGGGCCGTGCTTGCGAATATCAAGCGCAGGATTCCGGCTACCATAAATCGCTATAAGTGCGATCTTTGTGGGGCTTCGATACCGCTAGGATTTGACGGCAGCTGGTGTGTACATGACAACTGCAACGGAGCGCAGAACGAAAAGAGCGCGCCCTTCTTGGACGCGCCCCAGTCGGTAAATCCCGCCAATGGGAGCGACCCCACCGGTTCACCTACGCTAACACACTCAACTCCAGTCGGGGATCCCTCATGCGCCGCCGGAGGCATGGAGGGAAGGAGTCAGGACGACGACGAACCCGGGCGGAAGATCAAGATCTGGGAATCAAGTACCTCACGCGGAGATTGGACTTGGCCCGTCTCTAATCTTGAAAAAGACGTCTTTTTGGGGATGTTGTTTCGATCAATGTTTGGAGTGTGGCCATGGGCCTACGAACGGCTAGAGGACCCAATCCTAGATCGTGAGGAGTGGCGCCGTATGTGGTTGCGAACTGCTGCCGATTTTTCTCGGATCTATGGCGGCAAGGAGCTTCAAATCTACATAGAAACA
>Ga0181406_1001017_pt1 | contig 10419 bp, 16 predicted proteins | sample 29SPOviralmetaG_FD_130135 | JGI IMG/M metagenome (GOLD analysis project Ga0181406, IMG submission 130135) | Marine viral communities from the oligotrophic San Pedro Time Series (SPOT) site, San Pedro Channel, CA, USA - 29 SPOT_SRF_2011-12-20 | ecosystem: Environmental > Aquatic > Marine > Strait... | reverse complement strand
TTTTTTTTTTTTTTTTTTTTTTTTTTTTTTTTAGAGCAGGCCAGCGAATGACCCAAAAAATATGTTTATCTCACATATAGCAACATCAACGTTGATAAACATGAAATTTCTGGGTCAGTTTGGTGGCCGATGGTTCCTTCTTCACCTGGCATCCTTCACATCGGCCACCATCCTTTCTTTAATTCTCTTTACAATACGGTCATTTGATAAAGCATCGAGCATTACATTATCATCAATGACTGGTGATTTACCTCCAATTGACGTTTTAATTTCAGATGCAATTGCTTCTGGATATACTGTCCTTGCAGTTATTGTTGATCACGACAATAATGGCCGTTTGTGGTGTGCAAACACTGGAAAATATGAAACAAATGGAATTCAAATTTTAGACGTTGAAGATAAAATGTGGAAAAATGCATTAGAAAAATTGCATGGTGGCCCGATTTCTAACATTCAGACAATTACTCTCGAAGAACAAAGACACCGTAAAACGGGTTCTTATTCTGAAATGCTTGACGAAGAATTGGAAGAATGGATTCAACATTATGAACAAGAGATTGCAGACATAACTCCAGAAAATATTGATTATTTGGAATCTTACCAGGATGAAATTGAAAAAGCACAATCCGTTTTAGATGGCCGAGTCCATCAAACGTGGTATGATCCATCAAAACCTCACGCTTTGGCAGAATCGCCATGTTATTGTGGTTGGCTTGGTTTAGATCAACCACCCATCGAGTTCGCCCCTCCAGGTTGCAATTGTATTTCACGAATAGACATGAATCATGGTCACGACGTTGGATGGATAAATTTTGAAACCAAAAAGCAGGAGGATGAAATTTAATGTCTGGACTACAATGGGCTTCGACCCCAGAAACCGTTGTGATCATCGTCATGGTTTTAGTTGCAATTTTCGCTTCTGCAACTTGGAAAAACGCTAAAGGCGAAGGTTGGGGTATGATTATTTTTCTTGGTTCGCTAATTGTAGGATTTAATCTGTCGGTTTCCTTTGCAGTTTGGATTTTAGATTGGTTAGGTGGCACCCTGGGCGGTATGTCTACATTAATTGATAGCGCAGGCTCTTTTGGTGATGGTTTTGGCCTAATCGCTGTTATCATAGTTCTTGGAGTTGTATCTTACATCATGCGAACTATCAAATTTGATACAGTTAGGCTTGCTTCATTGGGAGCTCTTTATGGAATTTTACTTAGATTATTTTTAGATTTCATGTATTTCCTAATCACATCGGACATAGTAGGTTGATAATATGAAAAAGTCTGTATTTGTAATAATTGCATTTATGTTGTTCTTGCAGATCCCAACGGCCTCTGCTTCTATTCAAGACGTAGAGATGAGGCTTGATACGGCAATACAATATCCAAACGATAGGCCCGTTAATATTGTGGTAGAGGGTATGGCGTTTGAAAATGATAAACCATCACTCTCTAATATTGAAATCGTTGCGGAAGTAAGATATGCAAATGGAACATTAATGTTCGAACAACAATCTACGGTTTCACCAGGGGTTAGAACATCTGTTGTTTTTCCTGCAATAGAAGAAGTTGGCAGATATTATGTCTATACTTATGGAGAGGCAGGGGGGGTTCGAAGCGGAACCGAAACACAAACAATGAGAATTACCTATGCACCACAAACATATACCGCAGGATTTACTGATGGTGGTAGATTTCTTGTTTCACCATTACAACAATATGTGAATCTTACAATTCAAGAATTAAGAGACAGTGGCAATGCCTTAGAACCAGGCAATACATATTTTTCAAACGGATCATACGTTGATATTGATGTTCCAGATGGTTATTTGGCTGTCCGATACACAATAACAGATGAAAATGGTTGGATGAATTATGAAAGAGCAGATTCAACAGGATTAACTGTTCATGGGACACCTTACGTTTGGATTTATGGCGATTTATCAAGGGTAGAGCCAGTTTCTTCATTGGTATCTCCAGCAGGGATAATAATGGCTATTATTGGGGCAATGATGGTTCTAATTGGTTTGTTTAATTTCTACAATAAGTTCAAGGAAGAATCACTAATTCGACGCAAAAAGGCAGGAACAGATGGAATGCCAGGGTGGAGAGAAAGAAGAAACGAACAAAAAATTCGCAAGGCTCAAGAAGAACGTTATTGGAACGAGCGAAGATATAATCAATACAGGAGATGGTAAATATGCAACCCGATTTTACAGAAGAAATGTTATTTGAAGACCCAATGCTAATGCAACAATTAGGTTTGGCACCACCGCCTATGCAACAGCAACAAGATCAAAGCCAACCTGGTGATCGAGCAAAACCAAAAGGCGAATCCTGGTCATTGGCATTAATCGCCTGTGGAATTATATTGATGGTTTCTTGGATTGCAGTTCCCCTTGGTGCTTTTGGTGCATGGTTTTATGGGCCAATTGAAGGTTTTTTCGCTAAACCAATATATTCAAGATTTGAAGCTCTTACTTGTTCTGCACTTTTCATTACAGTCGGTATTGCTATTTCTTTGATTAACAGTGAACGTTCACCTAAATTGCATTGGGTAGAGAATGATCCTGGGGTTCCAAGAATTACTAAATTGAAATCAATTGAGGATTTTGGGAGTTCATATCAAATGGTTCGAAAAGACGGTAAAACACTTTCAGTAAGGAAAGATATTGCTTCGAGATACAGGAATTTAGTTCATATTACGGCCAACGTTTTAGAAATTGATGGTCGTGAGGCTGATATTGAATTTAGGACAACTTCTGGTAATATGTCCAGGGGCCAAATTGCACATGAAGAGGATTTGGCGATGCGACAAGGATTCAGAGAACAACAACTTGAAGACATTTCACAACGGTTTGTCTCTGGTCAAATGGATCAAATTGATGGAGTTGATTTCCAGTGACGTTTGGCGCAGAAAACACCCCTTGGTTTCAACCCCCAAGTTGGCTTTTTGGACCAATTTGGACTACGCTGTATACTTTGATGGCATTGTCAATATACAATGCATCACAAATAGAATCTAATTCAGTCAAAATGACAGCCTACGTTTTGTTTGCGATCCAGTTGTTGATGAATTTTATATGGCCATCTATTTTTGATTCTGGAGCATACGGATGGTCGCTTTTGGTGATTATTATTATGGTTATAGCTTCAATTGGATATGCAATTACAGTTAGACCAGAATCAGCAATTGCATTTTGGCTTATCATTCCTTACGTTGCTTGGATTTCATTTGCAACTATTCTAAATATTTGGTATTATCAAGAGGGATGATTATGCAAGTTTATTATTCGAAGAAAAAAATTCTAAACCCGATTACGGGTAATGTTATTGCCAACAATACTTCGAATAGGAAAAGCGTTTTAAGACAAATTAGAAATTTTAGATACAAAGGCAACGTCTATGACCCAGATAGATCGGTGGTTCTGATTGCTTGTTCGAAAACAAAATCATTTGACCAAAAAAAGAGTTCTCAAAAGAAAAAAGCAATCGACGCTTATTCTTCACCTTTATTCAAAAAAAGCGTTTTGTGGGCGAAAAATAGGAACAAAGAGATACAAATTATGTCTGCAAAACATCTGTTAATCCCAACAGCAAAAGAAATAAAAAATTATGATTTATCTCTTAATGATCTAAATTCAAAAGAAAGAAAACAATGGGCTTCGATGGTTTCAAATGAAATTTCAGAAGGCTGGCAACATGGAATTTACGACGGCGAATTGATGGGTATGCAGGTCGGAAAACCAATAAAAAAAGTGTATTTGCTTGCTGGTAAAAATTATACAAAAGACCTAAAACCACTATTGGAAAAACAGGGAATCAAAGTCTTGGAACCACTTGAAGGAATGGAAATTGGAGAAAGATTGTCATACTTGAACAAAGACCAAAAAGCATTCGAGGTGGCATTACAATGACCCAAAGAGATCGCAGATACAAAGTAAATCAGCAAATTGTTAATTCAATGAGGGATATGAGAGCAAGAGGCTTTACCTACAAAGCAATTGGTGAAGCTCATAATGTTTCGACTTTTACAGCGAATTATTGGACCAATGAAAGAACCAGGTCCAAACAACGGGAAAAAGTAGCGAAGAGAAGATACCCTAAAGGCGACAAAGATAGAGTCGCCAGGGATCAAAGAAAAAGAAAAGAAAATTTTGCTAAAAATCCAAACACCAAATTAAGACACACTTTACAATCCGCTATTGATGAAAAGCGAGTTTCAAGAAAAACAGTAAAGGGTATGTCTATGAAAAAAGCAAAATCAGTAATTAATTCTAAGACACTCAATACTCCTAATTCAAAAATAGATGGTGATTAAATTGGCAGAAGATAAACGGCCCCAGGGCAGAAGCGGAAGAGATCTATACATGGTGCCTGTTGCAGATAGGCTAAATGACCAATTCAGATTTATTGACACAATGATTGTTTCGATGACTGATTCTTATGCATATCTGCCTCCAAGAGCAAGACACATTCTTTGGCTAAAATTAGCAAGCGCAGAACAGTCTTTTTTAGAGACAGTAGGGTTGCCGATGGAAAACGGAGTATTGGTTCATTGGTCTATGTGGCCAGATGATTTAGGAGATTATGCACAAGCCTGTGCTATTCGAATGTCAAGACAACAATTAGATCACTTAGAGCCAAAAAATGTAGCAATGGCTTCTGCCATAAGGCAAGCAGAGATTTCAGAACAAACAGCACGATTGCAAATTCAATTGGCCCAACATTTAATCCAACTTACTCAAATGGGAGCAGAAACAAAGGAATTGGCACAACTATTCTCGAAAAACAAATATGATAAAGAAGCAATTGGGACTGTTTTACAAAATGCCGAGGTTGAGATTGCTAATCGAGAGCAACAGATGATGCAACAACAAATGCTTCAACGTCAAATGATGCAAGAGCAAATGGATCACCAACAAGTGCTAAATCCGCATAATCATAATGGATTAGTCAATGAAGAATTAAAGGCAACTCCACAAGATATTCCAACTGGTCCATGCCCCTATTGTGCAAAAGTAAAACCGTATGTTCTTGGTGAAGATGAAGATGGACTCTACATTATTGAGTCTTGCCAGGATTGTTTACCTAAATCTGGTATTGAAGGAATTAACGTAGATGAATTAATTGTAGGTTCTGGATTATTGAATGCTCTTGATCCAGTATTGGATGATGAGCAACTTTTGGCTATTGCTGAAAACGAACACAATGATTGGCAAGATACAGACGACATTCAAGAATTAATCGAAAAACAAAATTCACAAGAAAAACAAGAAGAAGAGTAGTGTTTGTATGTTCAAATTAAAAACCAATCATAGGTTTACAACCCATATTCAATTTAGTTGGATCGTAAAGTGCAATCATTGTTCTGATTGGTATTGCTTAAAATGTGAATGTCACACAAATGAAATAGATTGTGTTTGTTTAGAAATCAAAGAGGTGGAATAAAGATGGCAAGTGGCGGAGAGCGATATTTGAATTGGTCGGATTTTAACAGAGCTTGTATCGAGCAAGGAATGCCACCAGAGATATTTGCAACACTTAGAAGAACTTACAGAACCTATGTCGAAGGTGGAACTGATTTGACTACTTTGAAGTGGTTTTACAACCGTTGGGCCAGTTGGACCAAAATTATTCCAGTTGGTTCTGATTCTTCAATAGATGAAAAGCAAATTGGAAAAAGAAAAGTTCCGCCAATGATTTTATACCCTTCTGGGTTATTAGAAAGAGGATTCATCTGCGAATGGAAACCCGATATTTTGTGGTGCTATGGTGATCGTGGCCAAGGAAAATCAGTTGCGAGTTATGGTCTTGCAGAAAGATGGCTTGAAAAAGCAAGGGAATGGGGTTTGTCAAAAGAATTTGGTTCTCCAAGGGTTTACGTCTATGGCGATGTGAATGGCTACGTTCCTTCCGAGCCTGGATGGTTTAGAGCTCCAGATTGGTATGTGATCGAAAGAAACAATGCAGATTTTCCATTGCTCGAAGTATACGACGAGGTTCCTTTGGCTCTACGTTCTGGAGCAGTAAGTAAAGCCCAAAAGAAATGGGCTGAAAAGTTAACCCGTTCCAGACATTACAATGTTTGGACTATTATGAATATGGTTCAAGCAAAAATGGCTTCTAAACGAGGTAGGGAAATGGATGCATTGACACTCGATAGGTTCTCTGGTCTACGTCAACTAAGAGAACGTCTTGAAGATATGCCTGTAAAAGCATTTAGGGACATTTACAGGGAGATGATACCAACAATGCGTAGGATGGACCCAGGCATAGCAATGACCCAATTAAACGAGGATCAAGGCGAGCCTGGAACTTGGTTGACATTATACGAAACAAAACCGCCAACTTGGTTAGAATGGAGGGAGTCAGAAAAGCGCAAAAGAAGCCTTTCTAAATCATCTGCACCTTGGCCCCCAGAATGTGTTTTGTTTAGGGCAGAACATTATGGCAGACCTATACTTGAAGAAATTTACAAGAACATTGACGACGATGAAAAAATGGAAACCCAAAAAGATGTTTTAGGTGTCAAGCCAGAAGAAGGCAATGAAGAGGTAATTCTCAATCGAATCGTTAGGCACATTATGAGGGGCGCAGGTATGGAATGGGGCGCAATAGGTGAAGCTCTGCATGGAGTCGATGGGGCAGTTAAAGAAAAAATGGGTGGTGGTGGATCATTACAAAGGTGGGGGCATAGAAATAAATTTGAATTCGCCAGCGATTCGATAAAAGGGGCATCTGCATTACTCAAATCAGAGTTGCCTTACAGGAATAAATCGCCCGTAATTTATGGGATGAGCGTGGAGGTAATTGATCTTGAATCATAAATTCTCTATTTTGACTCTCAAAACCAAATTTCGAGAGCCTAATGTAATTGCCCTAATACGTGCGCGAGTCTATTGATTTGACAAGACAAATAACTAAATTAGAATAAGAGATGATTGAAGATGAGAGAATCCATAAGACATAAAACAAAATCAAGAACCAAAATCAAGAGCAGTAAGCGAGAGCTTATCAAAATTGAAAATCTCAATCAACAGATCAGACTTATGGTTGTGATACAATGAATAACAAGCAAGTATTTTTTGAAACATACCGCTTAGTGGTCGTTTTAGTGATTCTTAATTCCTTATTGTTTTGTTTTGTATGTTATTTCTTCTGGTGGAGCACATTAGGATTTCAGAATGGTATAGACAACTCCCCAGGTTTACCAGAGATTATTGATTTAGGACTACTTGTAGGGATAGTTTTGAATCTCTTGGCATCTATGTTCATTGTAAGATGGATCATGCAGATTAAGCCATCTAAAAAGGCAGTATTTGCAAACGTAAAAAAGAAATCCAAATGGGATCTTATGCCAGGACCGCCAATAACCAAAAATTATCCCAAAGGAGCTCCAGATAAAATACCAAAGGAATTGAAGTCTAAAGCAAAGTCGGCAAAGTAGTTATTGTCTTCGATCTGTCCGAATAGGGGTAAAACATAAGCTGTCCTAAAATAGATCCTAATTCGACACCTATTACATGAGCATAGACGTTTCTAACAGATACATAAAATCAGAGTGGGATTTATCTGGATTGTTAACTGGTCAAAATAGTAAAACACTCAAAGGTGAAAAATATGGTTATCGAACCTGGATTCTTCATCTTTCACCATCTACTCTTTCTGGCAAGAACACCTGTCCTTCTGCAAGCCTTGGTTGTGCTTCTGCTTGTTTGAATACATCTGGATTAGGAAATTGTGGAAACGTTAAGACTGCAAGATTGAATAGAACCAAATTTTTTCAGCAAGACGAAGAAAGATTCATGCTACGTCTAAAAAAAGAAATCGAATCAGCAGTCAAAAATGCAGAAAGAGCAGACCTTATTCCTGCATTTAGACTAAATGGCACATCGGACATCAAATGGGAAAAAGTAAAATTTGGCGAAGACAACAAAACAATATTCGAATACTTTCCAGATTTACAATTTTATGATTACACCAAAATCCCCAACAGAGGCAAGAAACCGTTTCCAAATTATGAAATCGTTTATTCACGTTCAGAAGACAATGATCGTTTTGTAGCCGACGCTATGGATGATGGCCAAAACGTTGCAGTCGTCTTTGGCACTACTGATACCGAAGAATTACCCAAAACATGGACTGGCCCTGGTGGATTGACATGGCCTGTATTGAACGGAGATAAAAATGACTTAAGATTCCTTGATCCACCAAAGAGAGTTGTTGGATTAACTGTAAAAGGACAAGGAACAAAAGATACAACAGGATTTATCCTTTATGGCAATGGAGTTTTAGACTTTACAAAGCTCTCCGAATACGAGAAACGTGCTAAAAGAGATCCAAGCATTCTCGGTCAAAGAAAATATGGAGAAAAAAAATACGTTCCGATCCAATCAAAGGTTTCGAAAAGGATTGCTGAAAGAACAGCAGAATTGTTGAGAGCCGATGGGCGAAATGCCAGAATCGTAGAGCACAAACCGATTATCGCTGGTAAAAAAAGAACGGCTTATGCTGTATATACTCCTGGTCAATTCCAAAGAACCAGGAAGGGAGCAAATATGCGTTTGGCTTCAAGAAGTAGAAGGCCAATGCCGATATACGTTAGAAGATGATGTATCTCCGCCAAATGCAGAGAAAGGTATTGCATCTACAACCGTTCCATTCTCATCTGGCAATATTTTACCATATTCTAAATAATCAATTTTTAATGGCACATTTCTTGGGATTAAAACAAAATAAAGAACATTTTCCTCACAAAGCCATACCTGTAAATGCGAATAATCCTGTAAATTGTCTTCTAACAATTTCAAGGATCTATCCATCAGCAATTTTTTTTGTTCTCCTGGTAAATTATCAAATGAAGAATCTATGTCAGTGGTTTTTGTTGGAATTGCCATGCTCGAATGAAAACGAACACCAACCTCCATAACCAATTCTTTGAAATCAATTATCGTCAAGTAATGTAGATTAACCACAATCTGGGCTAACATTCATCATATTTGATTCAAGCCTTGTAATTTAATTAATTTGCACAGTTTCTACTTGTCTTTTTACTTTCCATTTTACAAACAATGCGATAAAAGGCCAAAGCAATAAAACAACAGGCAATAAAAACCAAGCCAATAGATGATTAAAAAAAGAACCTAAACCCCAATCATGTTCAGAAATTTTCATTTGATCTGCTCCGAGGTTAAGATGGCTTCTGTATCAAAAGAATAATCTTTCAGATTTGTAAAACCTAATCTTGAATTATCATAGTAAATCTTCCATTTCCGACTAACAAAATTCAGTGGCCATGATTTTTTTACCCTGGCAAGTTTGGATTTTACAGAATCCTTTGTCCCTTTATGTTCAATTTTTAAGACTCTCATTTAATTTAACCACCTATTCAAAGTCGGTTTTTTGTTATCGCATTTCCAACAATACCATGTGTCAATTGCTTTTTTATTGATTTTCCTTTTTGTTTTACGGATCACTCCAACCTTCGATAAAAGACCACAATCAAAACACAAACCTCCCTTCACATCACCAGGCCCAGGAGCTTTAGGAATTTGCTGTTTATTTTCAGCCCAATATCTTCTGTTCGAAAACGATGCATGGCATGATAAGCACCATGTCCTATCATCTCCTTTTTCTTGGATTAGTTCTTTGTGATCTCCGCCACAATCATAACATGAACGCGCCATAATATTACGGCCTCCAACCATAAACAGAAAACAGATTTGGATATTGATTCATTGGCCGATGGTGTAAAAGAACCCATCCGTCGTCATGCAATCCAGGAACAAGTGCATCATATTGATTCAACGTCAACATATCATCCAATAATTCGAATCTTTTACCATCAATCAAAAGAAACCTATTCATGCCCAATCCTCCGAAAAAGACGATTGTAAACGCAAATTTGCAAATCTAATAATCAGATTTTGTGAATGTTGTCCTATCATGGGAGCAACGTGCTCATTCATGTGCTCTGCACACATTGGACCTACCAGGTAAAACGTCGCTTTGTAGAGCATAGAAACAGCCTTTAACACGTCATCATCAACTATCTGTATAGGCAATCCCGAAGAAGGATCAATTATGCTATCTCCTTCGAGTTCCAAATGCATCTTTGTGTTTGTATCATAACGATTATTGCATCCATCGTGGCTACATCTAAATGAAATTGGCCTTACAGGTTCTAATGCACAAAATACACAATCATCAAGATCGGTTCTTGCTGGCGATAAATTACCGCATATTGAACAATCAACTAATTTGCATCTCATACGTTCACCCACTTACGCCACCCCATAATAGAATTTGGTGTTTTCATGTTGGTAAGCTCTATTGTTTTCTTTTCTTTGATCATCTTGCGTTTTGTCTTTTCTGTTAACATTGAAAATCGACATTCAGAACAAACAACTGTCACTATCGAACT
>Ga0181406_1001014_pt1 | contig 10430 bp, 10 predicted proteins | sample 29SPOviralmetaG_FD_130135 | JGI IMG/M metagenome (GOLD analysis project Ga0181406, IMG submission 130135) | Marine viral communities from the oligotrophic San Pedro Time Series (SPOT) site, San Pedro Channel, CA, USA - 29 SPOT_SRF_2011-12-20 | ecosystem: Environmental > Aquatic > Marine > Strait... | reverse complement strand
ACTGGGCCTGGTGCATATGACGGCAGATCGCAGGTCAAGAAAGACCTTGAAGCGATTCAGCTTGCGATTCGCACTCTGATTGCAGGTGGAGCGGTACAGGAATACAAGATTGGCAATCGCAACTTGAAGCGATACGACCTGCCTGATCTGATTCAGCTAGAGGCTCGATATAAGGCGGAAGTTAAACGTGAAGAGCAGGCTGAGCTTATGGCCAACGGCCTTGGCAATCCACGCAACATGTTCGTGAGGTTCAACTGATCATGGGTATTCGCACTCGCGTCATGGGTTTCTTGGGCTTTGGCAAGCCAAACCCAGCTCCAATTTCTCGTCGGGCATATAACGGCGCGATGGTCTCGAGGCTGACATCCGACTGGATGTCGACTCAGGCCAGTGCTGACGCTGAGATCAGAACGAACCTGCGAAAGCTGCGTGATCGTTCACGCGAAATGGTGCGGAATAATCCGTACGCAAGGCAAGCGAAGCGCACAACACAAATCAATGTGATTGGCACTGGCGTCAAGTTGCAGTCGCAAGTGTTGCAGCTAAGAGGAACGAAGCGCGACACCAGAATCAACAAGGAGATTGAGTCGAAGTGGGAAGTTTGGACTCGTGCGGTCCATTGCGATTGTGCAGGCCGCTATAGCTTCCATGAATTTGAGTGGCTTGCTGTTGGAGCGATGTGTGAATCAGGGGAAGCCCTTTTTCGCATTATTAGGCAGCCATTTGGCGATTCAAAGGTGCCTTTGGCGCTGCAGATGCTTGAAAGCGACCTTTTAGATGAGGCTTATCAGGGTGGAACGCTTGCCAAGAAAAATGAATGGCGTAATGGCGTAGAGGTCAACGAATGGGGTCGTCCTGTTCGTTATGCGATTTTGACGCGCCACCCTGGTGATACTTGGTTCCAAGGAACTCCGGATCCAAACAGGAAGCATGTTTTCTTGCCTGCGGATGATGTAATTCATCTATTTATGCCAGATCGCCCTGGTCAGAACCGTGGAGTGCCTTGGTTCCATAGCGTTATGGCGGATGCGCATCAATTGCAGGGGTACGAGGAAGCTGCGGTAATTCGCGCTCGTGCTGGCGCGAGCATCATGGGCTTCATCACCAATAACGAAGGTGAGTTGATTGCTGATGATGTTGAAAACAACCAGCGCATCAGTGAGTTTGAGCCAGGCACATTCAAGTATCTGTCGCCGGGCGAGACGGTAAATGTTCCAAGCATTGATTCACCAGATCAACAGTTTGAGATGTTTGTCAAAAACAAGGTCAGGCGCTTTGCCTCAGGCTTTGGTTGTTCTTATGAGACATTGTCTCGTGATTTCAGCGACACCAACTACAGCAGCAGTCGTTTGAGCTTGCTTGAGGATCGTGAGCATTGGCGTGTAGTGCAGAAGTATCTAGTGGATACGTTCCATATGCGCGTTTATCGCGAGTGGCTAAATCTTGCAGTTCTATCTGGAGAGCTGCAATTTGCAGATTATGAGCTTCGTCCTGAGCGTTATGACCGCCCACGCTGGATGTCTCGCGGCTGGAGCTGGGTTGATCCACTCAAAGAAGTAAGGGCTTACCGCGAGGCTGAGCAAGCTGGTTACATGACGAAGGCTCAAATCATTGCTTATTCGGGCGGTGATTATGACGACAACATCAATGAATTAGCGCGAGAGCAAGAGCTTGCAGCTGATGCAGGGGTGAAGTTGGACAAGGATCTTGATCTAACAGACGAAACTGTGCAGCTTGACTTGCTTGAATCAGTAGAGCCCACACGTAAGCGCGGTAATGGCAAACGTAAACGGAGTTGAGATTGACCTTATGCCTAACGAAGGCATGAGGGCAGAGGCTCAGCGTTACCGCGATTGGAAGGCTGACGGAGAAGGCGGCGGAACTGATGTTGCTCGAACCAGAGCAACTCAAATTCTTAGTGGCAATGAACTGTCGCCTGACACTGTTATCACGATGTCAGCTTGGTTTGCCAGGCATTTGGTTGACAAGCAAGGGCAGGGATATAGCCCTGGCGAAGATGGATATCCAAGCAATGGTCGAGTTGCATGGGCGGCATGGGGAGGTGATCCAGGCAAGTCATGGTCAGACGCACGCGCTGAGAGAATAAAAAAGGCCAGAGAGCGTGCTCATGAAAATGGGCATAATGGGAGCAAAACATCCCAATCCGAAGACACCCTCACCACCAAAGCTATGGAACCTGACACTCAAAGAGCTGCACCAGATGAGCTAAAAGTGGGAGATTATGTTTCCTGGAATAGCTCTGGTGGTCGTGCGAACGGTTTGATTGAAGAGATTGAACGCGATGGAAGCATCGATGTTCCTGACTCAGATTTCACAATCAACGGCACTGCAGAAGATCCTGCTGCTTTGATCTGTCTTTACAGAGATGGAGAGAAGACCGAAACTCGTGTTGGACATCGCTTTAGCACTCTCACCAAGATTGATCCAATCCGTGAGGTTGAGCCTGAGTTGATGGCAACTCGCGACATGCTCGGCGAGCTAATGCAGCGTGCCGAAACGTCTGAGATCCGTGGATTGGATGATCGGACTTTTGAGTTTCCTTTCAGTTCTGAATATCCGGTAAAACGGTATTTCGGCAATGAAGTGCTCAGTCATGAAGATGGCGCACCTGATTTCATGCGTCTAAACGATGGCGCTCCGTTTCTTTTCAATCACGACCCAGACAAAGTTCTTGGTGTTGTTGAGCGGGCTTATCTAGACGATGAGAAAAAGCGTGCTTATGCAAAAATCCGTTTTTCGCGCTCTGATTTTGCCAAACAGTACTTAGATGACGTTAAAGACGGCATTCTTCGTGGCATTTCGTTTGGCTATTCAATTGATGATGCTGAGCAAAGAGAAGATGGAATTGTTGCTACTCGATGGAGCGTGCATGAATTGAGCCTTGTCTCAATTCCAGCAGACCCCACAATTGGTATTGGACGCTCTCTTCTTTCGCAAGAATCAACTATGCCTGAAACCTCACAACCCAAAGCTACTACTATTACTAACGAAGATCCTGTTGCAGAACAGGAAACTCGTTCAGCGGTTCTGACCGCACCAATCCCTACTCCTGTTATGGAAGAACAAACTCCAAACCTGGAGGTGATCCGGTCGGAGGCCAAAAAGGCCGAAAAGGACCGTGTCGCTTCAATTTCAGCCCTGGGAGCCCAGCACAGCATGGGTGACCTAGCGCGTCAGCTCATTGATGGAGACAACTCTCTCGATGAAGCGCGTGCTGCATTCCTCGAAAAAATCGGAACTTCTCAAGTGGAACAGCCAATTCGCTCCACCGATGTCACATCTAACGACATTGGTCTTTCTCAAGCCGAAGTCAAGAACTTCAGTTTTGTTCGCGCTCTGAATTATCTCGCGAACAAAAATGATTCTTCAGCACGTCGTGATGCTGAGTTTGAGATTGAAGTAGGCGAAGCGGCTGCTAAGCAGTACGAGCGTTCTTCAAATGGCATCGTGGTTCCTAACGAGGTTCTACGTCGTGACTTGAACGTGGGCACAGCAACTGCCGGTGGCAACCTTGTTGACGATGTCCTGCTCTCAGGTTCGTTCATCGACCTGCTCCGCAATCGTCTTGCAATTGCTCAGGCTGGCGTAACAACGCTGACCGGACTGCAAGGAAACATTTCGATTCCACGCCAGTCTTCTGCCAGCACCGCTTACTGGGTTGGTGAGTCTGCATCACCTTCTGAGTCACAGCCCGCTGTGGATCAGGTGAACATGAGCCCCAAGACAGTTGGTGCTTTTGTTGATTACTCACGTCGTCTGCTTCTTCAATCAGACATCAGCGTTGAGTCAATGGTTCGCAATGACCTGGCTCGGGTGATTGCACTTGAGATTGATCGCGCTGCCATCTACGGCACTGGTTCTTCTAACCAGCCTTTGGGTCTAACCAATACCACCGGCATTGGTTCACAGACCATCACCACCTTCGGAACCTTTGCCGAGTACATCGGCATGGAAACCGATGTTGCAACTGCAAACGCTGATGCTGGCTCACTGCGCTACATCATCAATGCTGCTGCCCGTGGCGCACTCAAGAGCACTGAGAAGGCTTCTAACACCGCTCAGTTCGTTTACGAAAACGATCAGATCAACGGTTACCCCGTAATCGTTTCCAACCAGCTCGCTAACAACGATGCTCTGTTTGGTGACTTCTCCATGATGATCATGGGTATGTGGTCTGGGCTTGACCTGACGGTTGATCCTTACGCTGGCGCAACTGCCGGAACTGTTCGGATCATTGCACTGCAGGATCTTGACATTGCAGTCAAGCAAGCTGGCGCATTCTGCCTTGGCACCTGATAGCAGGTGACTTGTTCAATCGTTTCTGACTCATGAAGATTGAAATTCTGAGACAGGTAATGATCTCCGGGGAGTCCGTTTCGGCGGGCTCCATTTTGGAGGTTGAATACCAGCAAGCTGCAACTTTGATCAACCTCGGCAAAGCTGTCGAGTTCAAGGGAGAGGTTGAGGCTTGTGAAGCAAAGCCTGTTTCCAAAGAGGCGTCTTCTGAAGAGAAGGCTGCTAAGCCAAAGAGCACAACTCGCAAGAGGACTAAGGAATGAGCATCGGCAACACTCGCAGGGCAACAACTCTGCTCACATTCATCGCGAATGACGTGACTACAGCAACCAAAACTGGTTCTGCAGTTGATTTGGAGGACTATGAGGGTGATATCGCTCTCAGCCTCGACGCTGAAGCAGGCGGCGGCAGCGTTACCTACGCGGTAAAGCTGACTGAATCAGACGCCACTGACGGTACTTATACCGACGTTTCTGGCGCTGCATTCACAACGACTGGTGCAAATACTGCGCTAGTTGAACAGCTGGTTATTAACAGCGACGAGACCAAGCGATTCATCAAATGTGTCGTGACAGTCGCAGGTGGTACAGGCGCAGGCGCAGTCAGCGTTTTGGGTCTTGCCTCTCCTAAGTACGGCTGATTTGTTTCATAACCCCCGGATTACCGGGGGTCTTTTTTATGGCACTTGCCTTCACCGAAGATTTAGACGCTTTCTTTGATACGCCTGGCTTTACGGTTCCAGTCGTTCAAGGCTCAACAACAAGTGTTGGCTACTTTGAATCGCCTAACGAAATTATTGCTGACGGAGTTGTGTTGACCACTGATTACGCAGTTGTGGTCAAGACTTCTGATTTTTCAACCGTCTCAAGAGGAGACGCAATGACTGTTGAGGGTGTGGCTTATACGGTGCGCGAGCAAATGCTGCTTGACGATGGCAAAATTATGCGTGTGATGCTTATGAAGGATTGATTCGATGACAACAAAGCGCGAAAACATCCTTGCTGCTATTGAAACGGCACTGGCTAACACGACTGGAGTAGGCACCAGGATTTATAGAAGTCGTGTTGAGCCTATGACTAGGGGGGAGTCTCCAGCGATCATTATTGAGCCTGTTTCTGATACCCCAATCCAGAACACCAGCTTGCCCACGCTGGACTGGACTCTTCGCGTAAGAATTGCGGTGATTGAGAGAGGTACGGTTCCAGATCAAGCGGCTGATGACACAATTGAATCTCTTCACAGCAAGATGATGGCTGACCTGACTTTGGGCGGCTATGCGATTGATGTTCAACCTGCTCAAACAAGTTTTCAGCTTTTAGAAGCCGACCAGCCAGCTGGAATTATTTTCTGCGAATTTGAGATTCGTTACCGCACTGAAGTTGCTGATTTGAGTCAGTAGTCCTTTCGGCCTAGGCTAAAACCTAACGATGCTCTCCATTTACCATGGCAGATGAACACAGTGGTCAAGGTGGCAGTTACCTTCTTGACCCTGAAACAGGCGTTCGTACTTTGATTAGGCGCACGCAACCACAAACCCCATCAAAGGAAAAATCCGATGGCACTGCTACTACGCAAACGCCTGATTCTGATCGAGGAGGAGTCGACCTACGGGACGGATCCGACTCCGACGGGAGCTGACGCAGTTCTTGTTCGTGATTTGAACATTGTGCCTCAGCAAAGTGACATTGTTAGTCGCGACTTGATTCGTCCTTACTTGGGGGCTTCTGAGCAGCTGTTGGCCAACACTCGTGTTGAATGCACATTTAGTGTTGAGCTTGCAGGTTCAGGCACGGCTGGCACTGCACCGAGGTATGGCAAAGCGTTAAAAGCTTGTGGTTTCAGTGAAACTGTTGCTGCAAACACGAGCGTCACCTATGTCCCTGTCAGCACAGCTTTCGACTCGGTCACTATCCACTACAACGTTGATGGTGTCAGACACAAAGTGACTGGTGCTCGTGGAACTTTCACTGTTTCAGCGAATGTGGGTGAAATCCCAACACTCGATTTCACGATGACTGGAATCTATGTGGCTCCAGATGACAGTGCTCAGCCAAGCGTTACCTATGCGAATCAGGCTACTCCCCTGATTTTCAAGCAAGGCAACACGACTGGTCTCAACGTGATGGGATTGACGACTGCAAAGTTGTCGACTTATTCGCTTGATATCGGCAATGAGATCGTCTACCGAGAACTTGTGGGCGGCACTGGAGAAGTGCTTCTGACAAACAGGAGCGTGAGTGGAAACCTCAGCATTGAGGCCGTCGCACTTTCCGTTAAGGATTACTTCGCGACAGCATTGGCCGACACGCTTGGGATCATTGAGTTCACTCATGGCACGGCTGCTGGAAACATAGTCAAAGTTGACTCTGCTAGAGGCGACATTGCGGATGTCTCTTATGGCGATCTTGATGGGATTGCAATGCTGGAAATTCCATTCACAGCAATTCCTAGCAGTGCTGGAAACGACGAGGTAGAGATCGTTTACACCTGATCAAGCCTCTGTTGAGTTTTAGGGAGCCTTTTCAGGCTCCCTTTTTTTGTGTAAGCTAATTCTGCTTATGCACTTACCCAATGGCTTTTGTACGTAAAAAGGTAAAAACTTTTAAGTGGCCCGTACAAGTAACAGAACCAAGCGAAGATCGTCCGGGCGAATTTGACAAGTTTGAGTTTACGGCTGTATTCAAACGAGTAAAGCTTTCTGAACTTGAGTCTTTAGGGGAAGAGTCAGGATTGCCGTTATTGAAGAAAGTGATGATTGGCTGGGAAGGCATCCAGGATGAGGAAGGTAAAGAAGTGCCTTTTTCCAGCAAAGAGCTTGAATCGTTCTCTGACGATGTTGACTGGGTGAAAGCTGTCCTTGCGGCTTACACCAAAACTTACGAGGGAGCGGAAGCGGGAAACTAAGAGAGGCTGCGATTTATTGGGCGTCCGGCGGCAAAGAAGTCGAGGACAGCACCAATGATGATGCAGCTGCTTTTGGAATGATTTTGCCAAAGCCGGAGCCGACAGAGTCTACGGATTTTGAGGTTTGGGAAGAAAACTGGGATGCAGTCATCATGTTTCTGCGACTGCAGACCCAGTGGCAGGTTTCAATGAGTGGATATGTCGGATTGAAATATGAAGTACTGCTAGGTTCCGAAGGCTTGTTTGGCCTCTACAATGTGGAGGATCGTAGAGACATGCTTGAGCGTCTCCAGATAATGGAGGCGGCAGCCCTAAAGGAACTCCGGAAACGCTCTGATGGCAAAGGCAATTGACACTCTTTCCATCAGGCTTGATTTCAAGGCGGGATCTGGCTCTCAGCAGATAATTGACAAGATTGGCAATTCAATAAAAAACTTAAAAGTAATAACAGGCAAGACGGCTCCTTCTATTGAAAAAGTAAGAAGATCAATAAACGATTTTGCGAAGCAAGGAAATAAAAGCATTAGCACGATTGAAGGGCAGGTTACCGCCTTAAGAGCATTAAGAAGGGAAGCGGATATTAATAGCAAGGAGTTTAAAAAGCTAACTGCTGACATTGGAAAATATGAAAAGCAGCTAGCTAAGGCTCAAGGTCGAAGAGGCGGTGGTGGCGCCCGTCAGGCAACACAGGTGGCTGGTGCGGTTATTTCCGGTGGGATTTTTGGTGGACCAGAAGGTGCGATCGGTGGTGCATTAGGTGCTTTTGGTGGAGTTCAGGGTGCCTTCGCTGGCGCTGCTATTGGCGCTCAAGTTGGTGGTATTAGGAAATCTATTGGCGCTGCTGCTGATTACGCTTCTCAAATTGGAAAATTAAAAATCGCGCTTGAGGGCGTAACACGTACAACAGATGAATACACATCTGCACTTGCTACCGCAGCAAGGATAACTGATGAATTAAATGTTCCACAGGAAGATGCTGTTCGTGGAATAACCAGACTGTCTGCTGCGGTTAAGGGCGCAGGTGGACCAATAACAGATGCAGAAACAACATTTAGAAACGTCACGGTAGCAATCAAAGCGACTGGTGGCAGCACGGAAGATGTAAAAGGCGCCATTACTGCCATGGTGCAGGTGTTCTCTAAAGGCAAGGTCAGCGCAGAAGAGCTTTCTGGACAGCTTGGAGAACGCCTGCCTGGCGCTGTGACTTTGTTCGCTAAGGCGAACAAGATGACCTTGCCTGAGCTTCAAAAGAATTTGAAAGCGGGCACGGTTGGGCTGAATGAATTAATGAAATTCATTCAGCAGTTAGGAATCGAGTTTGACGGCACAGCTAAGAAAATTGCCAATTCAAATGAAGAGGCCGGGGCTCGATTGTCAGTCACGATCAGAGATATGCAAGCAGACATTGGCGCTTCATTGATCCCAATTGGCGCTCAATTCCAGGACGCATTTAGTGAGTTTATAAAAACAATTACGCCATTCCTGAGGAAGTCTTTGCCAGTAATAGGCAACCTTTTTCTAGGGGTTGCTAAAAATTTAGACACGCTTGCTGTTGCCGCCGCCTCTGCAATTGCGGCGCTATCTGTTATCAAAATTGTTGCAATAGTTACGGCAATCAAGAGTCTTTCTGTTGCAAAAATTACTCTTCTTCGCAACGTAGTTTTGCTTAAGAAGGGGATTATGGCTCTTAATTTAACTCTTCTTGCGAATCCTTTTGTCGCACTGGCAGCTGGCGCTGCGCTGTTGGCAACAAAATTATTCTTGGCTAGCAAGGAACAAAAAAGGCTAAACCTTTTAATAAGAGAAGGCTCATCCGAAAGCGTAAAAGCTGAGATCTCTTCTCTTAGGTCTGAAAGAGCGGCATTGGAGCCAACTGCCTATTCGGGGCAGACAGTCACAATTCAAGGTGAGAAAAGAGACACTGCTGCGGTCGCCGCAGCTAAAGCCCGTCTTGCAGAAATAAAAAAGGCTGAAGCTGGTCTGACCGAACGATTGCGCACCGCCGAAATAGACGCAAGGCAAGGAGCAGCTCTAGATCCAAGCCTTTTCCGTGCATATGATTACGGTGCTCCTACGGCTGAAAAAGACTCAGGCACTGGTGGCGGCAAAGGACCGAAAGACATATTAAAGCCACAAGCAGATGCATTGATTGCCGCAAATAATTTAAAGAGAAAAGGTGTTGAGATAACTAAAGAGGACATATTAGCGCAAGAAAAAATTGCAATAAAAGCGGCTCAGTCACTTCTTCCCCAAAAACAACGAGTAGAGATCAACAAAATCAACGTACAAGCTGCTAATGATATTTTTGCGTTAGAGGAGAGACAGAGGAAGCAAGCAGAAGAGAAGATCAAGAAGGAGCAAGAAAAAGCACTTGCTTTAACGCAGATTAGACTAATAACAGGAGAGATAACGCAGGAGGAGGGTGAGCAAGCAGAGATCAGACAGCAAGCCTTTGAGCTAACTAAACTATTCCCTGAGCAGTTTGAGTCTGTACGAGCTGCACTCGAACAAGCCGCAAGTCCTTTAGGCAAGTTCAAGGAGGGCTTAAGAGAAGTCTTCGACAAGGCAATGGATCTGAATACTGCATTAGGCGAAGCTGGCATCCAAGCAGTGAATAGCTTTGGCGATGCGTTTGCTGATTTTGTTGCGACAGGCAAGGCAAGTTTTGCTGATATGGCCAAGTCGATATTGCAAGACCTGGCGCGAATGATTGCCAAGGCTGCCATTTTTCAAGCCCTTTCCGCTATTCCAGGAGTAGGCAGTTTCTTGGGTCTTGGCGCAGCGAAAGGAGCTGTAACCAAAGGAATGACTCCTCCTACGACAATTCCCGGAGGTGTTGGTGCCATAGCAGCAAATGGTCTTGCAGTAGCCAGGAACGGAATTGTGCCTTACGCCAAGGGTGGCTTAGTCACAAAACCAACCTTGTTTCAGTACAAGCAAGGTGGTGTCGGCAACTACGGCTTAATGGGCGAAGCTGGCACCGAGGCAATCATGCCTTTACGTCGTGGTGCAAACGGCAAGCTTGGGGTTGAAGCTTCTGGCGGCGGGGTTAGTAATGTAGTGGTCAACGTTGATGCTTCTGGATCTAACGTGCAAGGTGACCAACCCAATGCTGATCGGCTTGGTAAAGCAATCGGTCAGGCTGTGCAAGCTGAACTGATCAAGCAAAAACGACCTGGAGGCTTGTTGACACGCTGATGGCTACTTTT
>Ga0181406_1001013_pt1 | contig 10431 bp, 7 predicted proteins | sample 29SPOviralmetaG_FD_130135 | JGI IMG/M metagenome (GOLD analysis project Ga0181406, IMG submission 130135) | Marine viral communities from the oligotrophic San Pedro Time Series (SPOT) site, San Pedro Channel, CA, USA - 29 SPOT_SRF_2011-12-20 | ecosystem: Environmental > Aquatic > Marine > Strait... | reverse complement strand
TAAAAGATGACATGGGAGTTCTCATGGATAGATTAGAAAAATTACACGAAAAGGTTGACAAACTCTTTGAAGTAAAGTAAAATAGGTTTATAACTATGGCAAGAAAAAAACAACAAAAGAAAAAAAGAAATAAAAAATATCAACAAAAATATACTACTGGTGGGCGTGTAGATATGTCTAAGGGTGGTAGAGTTGGTTATCAAGTTGGTGGTGATATACCAATGAAACCTAAAGGCTCTGCAACTACAGGTCCTAACGAGGAAGAAAAAAGAGCTAATCAAATGAGAGATAATTTTTCTATTGAAAGACAGGATAATTTAGGTTTTGATAGAGAAGATGATGTACAAAATTTAGGTAAAGACATTAATAATACATCTAATAATACTGAAGTAAATGTAACATCAGATGAAGACATAGCAATGCCAGATACACCTCAAATGGTTGTTGGGTATGGTAAAAATAAAGAAACAACTGCTGACCAACAAAGAACAGATAGAATAGCTCAAACTGCTACAGATGTACAAGCTACTTCACAAGGTCAAGTTCCTGATAGTGCTGTAATAGACCCTGCTGTAGAAGTAGATGAAAATATTTTAGGTACAAATGTTGTACAACAAGACCCTAATACTAAAGCAGGAGCTAAACCAACAGGAACAATAGATGCAGAAACTGTTACAACAGGTGGTGAAGCTGCTACAGGTACAACAGGTGATGCAATTACAACAGATACATTTACAGCAAAACAAGTAGGTGTAGATGCAGAAGTAGATGCAGCACAAACTTCAATTAATGATGATATGTTAGCTGAAGCTGCTGGAGTAGATAGAGTAGACCCAATAAAAACAGCTACAGTAGCTATACCAGATGGTGCATTAGCATCAAGAGTAGTAGGAACATTAAGTCCTGAAGCAAAAGCAGCAGCAGCTAAAAATGCTGGTACAAATTTAGCTAGAGTTACTAGAGCTAAAAAACAATTAAGAAATGCAGGACTTGCTGAAGATGCTATTACTGAATTAGGTAATGACCCTGAAACTCTTGAAGCTAGACTTACAGATTTTACAGAACAAGAAAGAGGTATAATAGCTGGACTACCTGAAGAAGCATTAGTATCTAATCAAATGGATAGTCTTTTAAGTGGTATGGAAAATGGTGAAATACCTACATGGGCTAAACCTGCTGTTGCTAGTGTAGAAGCTATGTTAGCTGCTAGAGGTTTAAGTGCTTCTAGTGTTGGTAGAGATAATTTATTTAATGCTATTATACAAAGTGCTGTACCTCTAGCTCAAAGTAATGCACAAGCTATACAACAAAGCGTAGCTCAACAAAGAAGTATAGAAGCACAAGCTGCAGAAGCTGATGCACAAAGACAACAACAAGCAACATTACAAAATGCTACACAAAACTTTAATTTAAATATGTCTCAGTTTAGTGCTGACCAACAAACAGAGTTAGCTAATAGTAAGTTTTTACAAACTGTAGGAATACAAAATGCTTCTATGGAACAACAAGGAGTTTTACAAGATGCTACATTAATGTCTCAAGCTAATTTAGCTGAAGCTGATTTTTTTCAAAAAGCTCAAATACAAAATGCTCAAGCATTCTTACAAACAGATATGGCTAACTTAAACAATAGACAACAAGCTAAAGTATTAACAGCTCAACAGAATCAACAAAGACTTTTAAGCAATCAAGCTGCTGATAATGCTGCAAGACAATTTAATTCTGCTAGTGAAAATCAAACTCAACAGTTTATGTCAAGTCTTAATGCACAAATGAGTCAGTACAATGCTAGTCAACAAAACGCAATGAAACAATTTAATGCTACTCAATTAAATGCATCAGAAGCTAGAAGAGCTGGTAGAGATGCTGATTTAGCAAAGTTTAATTCACAACTTGCTACACAGGTTGACCAGTTTAATTCTCAACAGGACTTTGCAAGGAATCAATGGAATGCACAAAATTCTGCAGCAGTTGAAGCTTCTAATGTTCAATGGAGAAGACAAGCTAATACGATTAATAGTGCTGCTCAAAATCAAATTAATGCACAAAACGCACAAAATGCTTTTGGTATGTCTATGCAATCTATGGCATTTTTATGGCAAGAATTAAGAGACCAAGCAGACTTTGATTTTAGAGCATATGAAAACGAACAAAACAGAATGGCTCAAATAGTTTCAACAGCTATCGGTAATGAAGGAAGTGCTGGTAAAACATTTGATAATTATTTAACAGGATTAGTAAGTACACTAAGTAACTCTTTCCAAAGTGGTTATGGTAGCTCTTATTATTATGGAGGATATGGAGGAAAGTAAAATATGGGTAAATTAAGAAAAATAGGTAGAAAAATTAAGAAAAAAGTAAAAAAACTTTTTAGTACTAAATTAGGTAAAATTGTAGGAATGATAGGTACAATGTATGCTATGAGTTTTGCTATGAATTCTATAAAAGGATTTTTTACTAAAGGAGCTACGGAAGGAGCTGCTAGTAGTACTCTTGCTAGTACTGGTGAAGCTGTAGGTACAAAAGTATCTACTGCAACACCAACAGGAGGTTTTACTCCTTCTTCTTCTAATTTAATTGATGGTGGCTCTACTCAAACATTAGGTAATGTAGTAGAAACAGCACCTACTAATATTCAAGCAGCAGAAACAGTAGTAAAAGGAACTAAAGGAATAGCAGCAAATGGTAGTACACTTCCTTCAACTGATATTTCTGGTGCAGTAGAAAGTACTGCAGAAGTATTTGATGCAACTACTGTAGCTGAAGCTAATGATGGACTAAATTTTTTAAATGAAACAAAAGGAAATATTATGGATGTAAATACTTCTCAATTTACACCACCAGAAGTAGGAGCAATAGATACAAGTGCAGCAACAGAGTTAATGAATACTGGACCTGAAATTGCTTTTCAAGGAAGTGATATAGCAGCAGGACCACCAGTAGAATCAGTTACTCAAAGTACAGAAGCATTAGTAGGAGATAGTAAATTAAAAAATTTAGCTATAAAAACAAAAGAAGGGGTATCTAACTTAGGTGAAAAAATTGGTACATATTTTAAAGAAGGAGATGTTATTCCAGATACAATAGCAGGTGTAGGTACTGGATTAGTTATGTCAAAACTTCAAGATGAACCAGAAATGGGTGGTGGTTTTATGGCACCTCAACCTGTACAAATACAAGCACAAGGAGCTTATATGCAAGAGGTAGGACCAGTAATGTCTAATATTACAGGAGTTCCAAACTTTAATAACTTTGCACAAATGGCTCAACAAAATATTTATGGTATAGGTACACCTAATCATTTAGCAGGATTATACGGATAGGAGAAATAAATGACAACATCAAGAAATGCAATAGAATTCATGGAACAAAGTTTAAATACTGGTAGACCTATTCCGGGTCAAAGTCTTACTAATTCTCCAGAAGAACCTTATAACTGGGAAAAACCTGCAGAGTTTAGTAATCCTAAAGAAGCTATGTTATACACTTTTGAACTGTTAACAGAACCTGAAACTACTGCAAATGTATTAATAAATATAACTAAAGGTGTTAGTATTATAGATATTGCTTCTATAATTTTATATCAAGGTTTTACAGAAGGTAAATGGAATCCTGATTTAATGACATTACTTATGGAGCCTACTATGTTTATGCTTATGGCTCTTGCTGAAAAAGCAGAAATACCTTATAAATTAGATTCTGCTGATGATAGTGATGTTGAAGAAATAATGGGCGAAAAAGCTGTAGAAAAAATAGAACAAGAAATAGGTGCATTAGAACAAATAAGAAAAAAAGCAGTACAACAAGTTAGTCCACAATCTGTACCTGATGATGTAAGAGAAGTAATAGAAAAAACTGAAATACAACCTAATCTTTTAGAAAAAGTAGAAGAAGTAAAAAATAATAGTTTATTAAGTAAAGGAGAATAAACATGGCTGATGTTTTAAAAAGTTTATTAGAAAAACAAAATACTGGTAAAAGTAATTGGTATGATATAGCAAATGCTTGGAGTAGAAGTAATAATAGAAGCACTAAATCATTAAGAAATATTTTATTAGCACAAACTATTTGGGGCATGAAAGAATTTACAATGCAAAATAATGTTAATAAAAATTTAAAAGAACTAGACCGAGAAAGAATATTTGATTTAGGTGGTATGAATCAAAAATGGGAAGGTTACCAAGGATTAATAAGTGATGAAAAAGCGTACAAAGCTGATTCAAATTATTTTAAAAAACAAGCATTAACAAAATATAATGAAACGCATCCTTCCTTTGATGCAAAAACTGCTTTAGAAAGTGAGATAGCTGAAAGAAATAAAGAAATAGAAGCTTACGCTGCAGCTTTGTTAAAAAATCATCAAGACAAAACACAAGGAAACTTTGATGTTAAAATGAATAAAGAACAATTTTTTCAACCATTTAATGATTATTATAATCAAAGAGCTGAAGAAATTAATGCTCCTAAAAATAGAAGTTTAGTACATGCTGGTTGGGATAAAATAACAAATGGTCGTAAAGAAATTGACCCTACTGCTCCTACATTAGCAGATAGAAGAAACATAGCTACTAGAGGAACAATGGGTTATATTTTAGACCCAGATGAAATTAAACCAGCAGATGAAATTTCTTTATTTAGAGACCCTAATAAATATGCAATGACTGTGTCTGAAGTTAGAGGTAGTATATTAAATCTAAGACTAGGAGATGACTTAAAAAAAGATATTATAAATAATCTAGATAACTCTAAAACATATACTGCAGAAGGTTTACAAGACCATATAGCAATATCAATTACAGATTTTAGTCCCACAGTAGCAAAACTAGAAGCAAGTTTTAAATCTTATGATACTTTAAATGAAATTGATGATAGCAATAGACCTAAAGATGGTGATGATGGTTATGTAGATTATGTAAGAAGAAGAAATGTTTTTGCTATGCAAGAAAATAGATTAGGTAATCAATCTATGTTACAATTTCAATCTCTTCTTTTTGAATATACAGATGCATTAAAAAATGGTGCAGATGCAACAACACTTAAAGCTTATGAAACTCAAATAAGTAAATATACTAAAGATGATATATCTACTTCGATTATGAATACTATTGCTACTATGAAAGCTGACCCTATATTTATGGAAAGACATGCAGATGATATAGAAAAAGCAGGTGGACAAACTAAATTCTTTTTACTATTTGCTGATAATTTAAGAGATATATTAGAGGGTATAAATGAAGGAAACTAAAACACAATAATGTCAACTTTACCTATTAAAAGAAAAAATCCTGAGGATGATGATACTAATAAAGAACTAGAAGAACTAGATATATCAAATAATATTTATCAGGATTATGCTATGTCAGAAGATTTTTTAAAGCATATGGCATCGGCTCCTAATCCACTTTTGAATACAGATAAACTTTTATCAAAAAAATTATTTCTTTTAAATCCTGAAGCAGAAAAAAAATATAGAAAATTTAAAGCAGGGCTATCAGTTAATGCTATAAATAGTGCTATAGATATTGGTAGAGGTATAGTAGATTTAGTAACTCCTGAAAGAGGAGATGAAAAACGACAAAAAAGAAGACAAAAACAAGAAGATGTTTTACATGAATATCTTACTCATTTACACGGAGCAGATATAGTAGAAAGAGAAAAAAGATATGGTTTAAATAGTACAAAAATAGAAGAAATGGACTCTACTGCTGGTCAAATTTCTCAAATGGTAGTTGGCTTTGTTGGTAGTTTTAAAGGAATAGATAAACTTTTAAAATTAGGAAAGTTAAAAAAAGGAAAAGAAGCTGGTAAATTTTTCCAAAGAAATCCTTATACTAGAAATATAGTAGCAGGTGAAGCAGCTACTCAACTTATGTTTGACCCCACAGAAGGAACTTTAGTTCCAGAACTTATTGGTTCTGTACTTCCAGATAATGATGGTATGCTTGGAGATATAAAAAATTATCTTGAAATGGAAGCAGATGACCCAGATAGAAATAGGGTAACAGATAGAATGTTATTACTAGCAGATGGTTTAGTTTTTATAGGAGGATTTGCTTTATTAGGAAAAGGAACAAAAAGTGCATATTATGCTAGTAAACCTGCTATAGTTAAAGGAATTAATTCCACTAAAGAAGCATTTAGACCAGCTTTTATAAAATTTTTAGATTCAATTAAAAATTCTTCTAAGGAAGTAAGAGAAAATTTTATAGATAATATTAAAAAGTCTCAAACAAAAAATTCAAACAGAATAAAATCTGCTCAAGAAAACAGAAAATTTGAGCAGTCATTTGTAGGACCAAAATTAAATGAACCTCAAGTAAAAGGTCAAGGAGATATAGAAGCATTTGCTCCAAGTAAATATAGTTTATATAATATATCTGCACAATTTGCAGAAAATCCTTTAATAAGAAGACTTGAAAAATATAGAAGAAAAATGTTTACTTCTAGAGGATTAATAACTAATAAATTATTTGAAAGATTTTTAAAAACAGAAAATTTAAAAGAAATGCATCAAGATAGAATAGCTAATATAGCTTTTAATCTTGAATCTACTATTGATGATATTGTTAAAAAATCTGGTCAAAGTGCTGATGATATAAAAAAACAAATAAATAAAGTTTTGTTTACAGATTTTAGAAGTCCTACTATACTTACAAGTGGTAAACTTAGTTTAGGAAGAACACAAGCTGGACAATTTAAAAAAGAATTAAATAAATTACCAGAAGCATTAAGAGAACCTGTAAAAAGAGCTAGGGAATATCAAGATAAACTTAGTAAACTAATGATAGATACAAACTACATTAGTCCTGAAATGAAAAAAATATTTGCTGATAATATGGGTTCTTATGTTAGAAGGTCATATAAAGCTTTTGAAGATGCTAATTTTAAACCTAGCAATGATGTAAAGAAAAGAGCTGAAGAGTATATTAGAATTCAAATTAAAAAAAATAATCCCGGAATAACTCGTGCAAAATTAGCTGACCAAACTGATGCTGTTATGAAAAACTTTGAAGACATAGGAAAAGGTTCTAATTTTTCAGCTAACTTAGAAAGTTTTGATAGGATTAGAAAAGAAATATTAAAAAACAAAAAAGAAATAGACCCACGAATAAGAGCATTACTTGGTGAAATAGATGACCCTATAGAATCTATAATACATTCTACTACAAAATTATCAAAACTTTTAGAAGATGCTAAATTTTATGATGGTGCTTTTCAAGATGGTATAGGTATTTATGTAAGAAGAGAACAAGAAGGTATATTTAAAGAAGTAATACCAAAAGGCTTTGGACCCTTATCAGGAAAATATACATCTAAAGAAATGCTATCTTATTTTAATGGATATAAAGGTATTGGAAATGATTTAGTAAATAATGAATATATTGGTGGTGTTTATACTAACTTAATGTACTTAAAAGGATTTTCTCAAGCTGCAAAAACTATTTACTCTCACACAACTCATGTAAAGAATGTAGCTGGTGGTGTACAAATGTCTTTGGCAAATGGTATTAATGTTTTTGATGCAAAACAAACTAAAGAAATTGTAAAGATTTTAAAAGCTAGAACAAAAAATAATAAAGATAGACAAGAGTTTCATGAATTATAATCTGAATTAGGATTATTAAATAAAGGTGTAGTAGCTAGAGATTTACAAGGACTTGCTGGTGATTTAGCATCTAGAAAAAAAGGTTTTGTTGTAGGTAAACTAGATTGGGCAGCAGATAAAATAGGATTAAAAAAACTAGCTAATAAAGCACAAAATGCCTATATAGCAGAGGATGACTTCTTTAAAATAAATATGTTTCTTAGAGAAGAACAAAATCTTAAAAAAGTAAATGATTTATTACCAGAAGCATTAAGAAAAACTGAACAAGAAATACAAAAAGAAGCAGCTAAAATAGTTAGAAGTGTTTTACCTAATTATGATTTAGTTCCTGAGTTTTTTAAAGCATTAAGAGCTGTTCCTTTTATGGGTAGATTCTTTTCGTTTATGTCAGAATCTGTAAGAATATCTTATGGAACTATTATGCAATCAAGAAGAGAGTTTCAAGAATATGCAAGATTAATGAAACTAGGGCATAAAGAAGCTGCTAATGCATATTTAAAAAGAGGTGGTGTTAGATTAGGTGCTTTTACTGCAATGGCAGGAACAGGAGCTGCTGCTGTTGAAAAAACAAGTCAAGCTATATCAGGTTTATCTGATGCTGAAATAGAAGCTTATAGAGATTTTTTACCAGATTATATGAGAAATTCTAAAATAGCAATAACAGTTGCTGAAGATGGAACTCCTATGATAGGAAATTTAAGTTCTTGGGATGCTTATGATTATCCTAAAAAAGTTGTAAAATTAATAGGTAATGAATTTTTTAATCAAGAAGTAGATAATGAAGCATTTAGTACAGCTTTACTTGATAATTTATTTAGAGAAGCAGTTAGTCCTTTCTTAGGAGAATCTATGATTGCAGAACCTTTAAGTGATTTCTTTTTATCAGATGGTAAAACTAAAACTGGTGGTAACATGAGTTATAATTTTATGGGCAATAAATATGAATATATAGATTATGGAGACCCTACTACAAATAAACTTGGTAACTTAAATGTTCTTTTTGGTAAATTAATGACAGAAACTTTATTACCCGGAACAGTAGATAGATTTTTTGATTATACAAAAACATTTGGTAAAGACCAAACAAAATATGACCAAGATATTTATAAGTTAGACCAATTTGTTAAATTTACTACTGGATGGGGAATGTCTCCAATGAATAAAGAATATTTAGAAAATATTCATGGGTTTAAAACTAATGATTTTAAACAAATGAAATCGCAGCATAAAAATAATATTAATAATGGTGTTGGAGAAGTATTAGAATATGATAAATTTATAGATAATTATATTAATACAAATATGTTACACTATAAAAACTTTACAAAATATACTAAATTTAATGAATCGGCTGATTTACTAGGATTAAATGCTACTAATTTAATGTTAGATAAAGGAATTAGCAAACAAGATATAGTATATGTATTAAAAGGAAAATTTAATCCTCTAAGAATTTCAGAAAATATGATGTTAGAAATGTTAAAAAAAGATGATAACAATGAATTTTCACCAATAATATCAGATATTTTTAGAATAGATAGAGCATTTACTCAATTACCTGTAATGTATGATGAAGGTCATTATAAAGTTTTTAAAGAAGATTTAGAAACTATGGAAAAAGAAACAGAAGAAATAAAAGAAAATAGAGAAGAAGAAAGAAATAAAAAGAAAACAGGTGGTAAAGTTTTAAATGTTGAAGAAGACCCTGTAGATAGAACAAATCCTTTTACAGGTAATACATATTCTCAAGATGCACAAATGCAAAGACTTGGTTTTGTGTTTGGAGGAGGGGTAAAAATAGCTTCACAATTAACAAAAAAATTTATAAATTCTGCAGAAAATCTAACAGTACCTTTAGCTGAAACTCAAAAACTTACAAAAGAATATAAAGATTATATGAATAAATATGATTATAAACCTAAAAAATTAAAGTTTGATGAAGGTGGACCGGTTGATTCTTTTGGAAAAACTATTAATGATTTATTAGCTAATTCTAAAACTCAATTAGAAAAACAATATGATGAAAAAGGAACCCATACTCATAATGCCTTAGTAAATAAAGAACCTGAAAAGTTTGTTAGAGATATGTATTTAATATTAAAAGAAAGTAATCATCCTTTTCCAGCTATGGCAGCAGCACAAGCTGGGGTAGAAAGTAGATATGGAATGAGTGATTTATCTAGAGAACATAATAATACTTTTGGAGTTAAAGTAAGAAAAGGAGAAAATTTTAAAGGTACACAAATGCCTACAAAAGAAGACTATGGAGAAGGTTTAGTAGATGAAGTAGCAAACTTTAGAAGTTATGATTCTGTTAAAGAAAATGTAGATGGTTATGTAAACTTTTTAAGTTCTCCTAGATATAAAAAAGCTTTAAAAGCAGAAAATGATTTAGAATTTTTACAAGAAATAAAAAATGCTGGTTACGCTACTGACCAAGAATATGTTGAAACAGTATCTAATGTTTTTAATCATAATTTAGAAAATGGTACATTTGATTAATGATACTATACACCGAAGAACAACTTGAAAGAGCTTACAAGATTTATAGAATACATCAAATAGAAAAAGAGTTAAGCTTTATGAAGTTAGAAGATTTTAGAATTTTATACGAAGAGTTAATAACAGAGATATTATAATGGGTTTTCCTTTTGAAATTATAACTATGTTAGCATCAACTGTGCTTGGTGGTGTGATGAGTATGTGGGCTGAGAGTAGAAAAGCTAAAGCAGAAAATGAAAAGCTTCTTATTACTCGTGGTGAGTTTGATATAAAAGCTAAGAAGCAATCACTTAATCATGGATTAAAAGACAAAGGGTTTGCTT
>Ga0181406_1001009_pt1 | contig 10449 bp, 19 predicted proteins | sample 29SPOviralmetaG_FD_130135 | JGI IMG/M metagenome (GOLD analysis project Ga0181406, IMG submission 130135) | Marine viral communities from the oligotrophic San Pedro Time Series (SPOT) site, San Pedro Channel, CA, USA - 29 SPOT_SRF_2011-12-20 | ecosystem: Environmental > Aquatic > Marine > Strait... | reverse complement strand
TATCTTTTAAAAATTCAATTACATCTTCGTTATATTTTTCATACATCAATCGAAAAGTTCTTACATATCTACCTCTGTATATAGGATCGTATTCTAATAGGTGTTTATGCGTTTTAAGGCCATGAATCACTGAAGCATGATTCTTTCCAAAGTATTTACCCATTATTAAGTAAGGAGTGCCGAAAAGTTCTCTAATTAAAGCGTATGCTAATCTTCTAGCATCTACTAAGTGCCTGTCTCTATTTTTTGAAAACAACTCGGATCTGCTTAGATGAGTAATTTCACACACCATTGCTATAACAAAATCCATTTGCTTACTCATTGTTTTATTCATAATTTTTTATGTTTTGTTTCTAATTCATCAATCATTTCATCCATATAACGATGCGCTATATTAAAAAGTAAATCCGTCACATCCATGTTATTGTAGGTAATTTTTTCGATCTCAACCCCACAATCTTCTTCATTGTGATAATCTCCTTTATCGTGCCAAAATGTATATTCAATATCCAGGCCTTCATCTGTTGTATAATTTAGGCTCTTCATTTTAAAAAGGACTATCTGAATTACTATACAATTCGTTTACAACATGCTCTGGCATTACATCTGGAGTAGATGAAGATTCAATAAACCAAGCTTGTGCTTGTGTATAATAACGGCCGTTATATTCTCGGCTTGAAAGATTATATTTTACTTTTATTTCAGATCCAATTTCTTGGCTTAATAACGCAATCTTTTCTTCTCCAAATAAATCAAAACATATTTCATTGTTATATTTTGAATCTGTTTCTATTACGAAACTCTTTTTAGACCATTCTTTTCCGGCCTTACTTGTACCCGTTTGGGTATCAAGAATTTTAATTAATTTTCCGTTTGCTTCCATAATTTTATTTAATTAAACATTTTATTAAATTGATCTCTTGGATCAATGGGGTTATTATTATCTTTCAAATCTTTTATTATTTCTTCGGCTTCTTCATATGTTATAGCTTCAAAATCTGTTCTTGTATATTTATAAGCAGTTGATGAAGTATTCATTAAGCTTTCAATAATTGATATTTGATACACAGAAGACTCTTTGTCTCCTAAAAATTCATCAATCCATTCAATCATTCTTTAAAGTCTTCAGATTCATCCTGACCCATTACACCCAAGGCATACAAGCCAGATAACTTCAATACAGCACGACTCATTGCTCGCTTCTCAGCCATTTCCATAACATAAAAAGTATTACAATTACCGGTCTTGAAATCTCCTTTTAAAGCTGATCCAAAGGTTTGGATTTCTTTATTTCCTAAAGTTCCAAATGCTTTTACCACTGCAAAATCTCTTTCACATTTGATAACCTCGTATTCAATATCTATATTATTTGTCGCCTGGATCTTATCAATCCCTTGTCTTTTAATTATCGTGTAATGTTGATGTTTAAAAACATCTTCTTTTTGTAAATCGTTTTCAACGAATAATCTTTTTAAAGTTTCTTTTGTAGTTTCTGACATATCTTTTTAATTAGTTCCGTATTTAATATAGAAAAAAGTTAATAACACAAATGCTCCTAAATATCCACAGCCAATATAATTCGCTGTCTGTGGCCATGCTAATACAATAAATCCTGTAATGGCTCCCATGATTAAATTGTATAAGATTGCTTTATCTAAGGAGAATTCAAATAATTGGACCTCAGTTCCTACTTCTAGTCTTGCTTGATCTAACAAGCGATTGTTATGAATATCTTTCATTGCTTTTATATATTTTATTAATTTCCTTTTTTCTTCCTTCTTTTGTTTCAAGCTTTAAAAATCTTAACTTTCGTTCGAAAGCTTCTCTCATGGATTGTTCATCTATTATTACTTCATCTCTTTTTCCTTCATAATGATAAACGGGTATCTTTATTATATCTTTCATTATTTTAAATTTAAGTGCTTGGCCAATATAGATGTAAATAATTGGCGCGTAAGCGATTCACATTCTTTCAAAGCTTGTATCCTTTTCGGATCCTTGCTTTCTATTATTTTAGTGCTGATTTCAGCTTTCATTTGCTGAATAGAGCTTTCCACAAGCTCCAGGTTTAATTCTTTTGTCATATCTACTTAATTATTAAATTTAATTCTTTGGCTGCATAATTAATATGCTTTGATGTAGTCGGACTTGAGGATCTTCCACCAACATTCCAATCTAATTTTACTAAATAATCTCCTTCGATTTTAGCCACTTTCGTGCTATATGATATTATATAACTACCCTCCTGGCGAAGATTCTCTTTATATCTACTAAACCTTTTCATAATTTCTACTTATTTAAGATTGAAGATATTTTTAAAATATGCTTAGGAGAAAATCCTGATGTATATAAAATACTATTTATATTATCCCAATTATTATTGCTGTCAAATTTTGATAATATATTAAAAACATATTTTGGAGCTGTTCCGAAGATTAAAAGAGCTTCGATAATTTGTTGTTTTGAGTAATTTTTCATTTTTCTACTTATTTAATTTCTTATTGATACTCAAAGATAAGTACTAATTATTAAGTATACAAGCTTTTTAACACTTTATTCGCATTTTATTATACTTTTTTTGTAATTATCTGATTAGACGGGGGGTAAAAGTTTTTATCATAAAACGAAAAAACCCCTACAAAATAGGGGTAATTTCATCAATAAGTAGAAAAATGAGGAGCCAAAAACAAGTAGAAATCTCCTCTAAAGAGTGCCAAATATAGTCTTTTATTTTAAATCCATGGGTAAAATGATAGGCAAAGTGCCATTCTCTAATACTACAGCACAAGATACTATATACTTTTTAGTAAAATTTCTTGCGTAGGCCATGGCGTAAGAACGATCATCTACTCCGCAACCTACCTGCATTGAAAATAGTCTATATTCTTTATTTACATACCAATCAATATAAGCTTCAGTATGTATATGTCCTTGTACGATTGAAGTTTGCCATTCTCTAACTCGCCTGGTAGCTCCTTTACCAGAAGTCCCGGTGCCGTGAATATAAGTTACCCCATCAATAGAATGCTGTTGTTGAAAATCCCATCCAGGAGTGCCTAGTACATCGTCGTAATCTCGAATCCAGCGATTAGAAATACCGCTTGAGAAAGCTTTACGACAAATTAAAGCATCGTGATTTCCTATACATACTTTTGCTTTTGGATAAGCCTTATACCATTTTTGTATTATATCTATAGCACGATCCAATTCTTGACCAGCTCCGTAGCCGTCTGGATCCTGCTCGTGAAAACTCGTGTAATGATTGTCGATTACGTCTCCTATGAATACTACTTGATTACATTGGTATTTTTCTGCTACTTCTTGAGTATATTCCAGATACCCTTCTCTAACGAAAGGTGCGTGTAAATCTCCAATAACCAATACATTGTTATTTTGCCTATTACGAATGTTATTGATTAATTTAATTTCATGCGGTAATAATCGTACTTGTTTATTCGCCATTTTTTTTGTCTTTTACTTTTTCGACAGACCGACCAACAAAATAAGCTGAGTAAACAGCCAATAAAATTGTATTCCAAATTGGTAATAAATCTGGATTTAATTTGAATCCTCCGATATTTCCATCTGCGAAAGATATTATTGTAAAAATAGCAGTAAGAAAAATCAATGTTAACGGCCGTATGGATTTTGTTAATTTATTTCCCCACTGCATGTCGTATTTCCAACGATTAGATACTTGTTCTCCAGCTTTTAATTCGGCTTCATTAAGTATTTCTGTTAGCTTATTTTTAAGTTCTAACTTCTCTTCTTGTGTTGTCACAGATTCGTCAATAATAGACGAAGCGTTTTTTACGACTGATGTAAACAGCCCTCCTAAGATATTATTAAGCATAATCTATATATTCTATTGTTACTTTGTTTTTAAGCTCTAATTCTTTCGCAATTAAAGGGTATACGCGTTTATAGGCATTGGTTGACTTACCCACAAATCCAGATTTTATTATTATATTATTTTCTTGGATATCTCCGAGCAATAAACAACCACTTGTATCCTCATCTGTATTGCCAATATGTATAAGCACATATTCAAAAAAAGGTACATTTTTTATTTCAAGCATACCTTTATGAATCCCAGCAAATTTTTTCTTATACCTATTATCAAAACCACCTTCTTTTCTAAATTTTATTTCATATACTCCTGCTGGTATTCTTGTTTCTCCTTTTACTTTTAATGCTCTTCTTTCATCTTCTAAAGTATAACATAAAAAATTTAATCCTAAATCAGTTTTTTCAAACAATAAACCTGACGTTGAATCCTCTTGGCTTGATATTCGTAATACAATTATTTCCATTATCTTCCTTGTCCGTTATATATTTTTTTATACTGCTTTCCATTCTTTGTTCGACTCTTGTTTTTTGAATGTAGACCTTTTCTTTTTTTCTTTGATTTTTCTTTAAATATAAATGTAATACCTTTAGCCATTATTGAAACTTGTTTAAAATTATTTCATTAACAATTTTTTGAACATCATTTTTTGTGGCTTCACATTTCATCATGATATTGGCTTCAAATCGTTGTTTTTCTTTTCCTGAATCAAATATTACTATTGTTGGTATAGTTTTAATCTTTAATTCATTTGCGTTGCTTAGATCAATTGTAAAGGTTTTACAATCTTTTAATAGGGGTAAAAAAGAAACGGAGTTAGCAGAATTGAAATCAGCGTTAACCTCAATTACTGCAACTCCATTCTTAATTTTCTTCAGATTGTCAACACGTTCTTGACCATTTGAAGTTGTGTAAAAACACAAAAACGCTAGTAATAAAATTTTATTTAGTAGACAATTCATATAATCTCGCATCTAATTTATCTAATTGTGATTTGATCTCCTCCAGCTGCTCACCATTATACATAACCTGGTTTCCTATTGCTTCAATTCTAAGATCAAATTCCGTCCTCGTCACATCTTGTTTAGGCATTTCCATTGCTTGTGCTATTTGGCCTTGTAATGTAAAGTAAACAGCCGTAATACTCACGATAGCAAAACCCAAACTAATGATTGTTTCTAAACTTAATTTTATTTTTGTGTTTTTACTAATTTCCATTTTTATTTGGTATTACATTTTGTTCGACATTGTAATAATTCATATAAAATAACAACAGCTATTATTCCAACCACTCCATTATTTCCTAATGTATTGATTAGATTAACAACATTGTCAATTACTGACATTCCAAGCATTGCTTTACCGAATAAGATTTCAGCAAGTACCCCGAATGATAATAGGCACATAAATAGGCCTGATAAATTTTGTATAAAAGTTCTTATTTTATTAAATATAGTTTCCATTTTCAATTTAGTTTAAAAGATTAAGTAATTAATTCCACTTGTAATTTGAAAGAATTCTTTCTCGTACAAGTTGTTGTAGTTGCCCTCCATGAACAATCCCAATTTCTTCATTCTCCCAATTTTAGCACCTAAGATAAATCCTACCGTGTAATCAATTCTGTCATTTGACAGATCAATATGTTTCGAAACTTCTTCATCTATATCCTCGGTCCAATGCTTGGGGTAAACATCGGCGAAAGCATGAATCCAAAATGCTTCCGTGTAATGATAAAACGACGCACCAAGTGCTAAGTTCAATTCTCTTATTGTACCTAATGAGTCTTGTATTTCTAATGTATAATCCCTGACGACATTTCCAAAATGATATTTGTAAAATTCATGATCCGTTTGAGCAATAAGTTCTCCCTCAGGATTTACCCAGGTCCAATCGTAATATTCATCTCCTATTGAATAGAACTGATCCTCGAAGCCTTGATCGTATGCTAATTGCCACCATGGATTGCCCGTTTCTTGATATGCGGCAATAGCATTATATTGATAACCCAAAGGTCTCCAAGCATTCATGACCCCTGCTGTTAAGTTTATTTTGTTTCCTATTTTTAAACGTAGCCTTGTATCTATACTTTGAAATTCAATATCTGCCAGGCCATTGAATAATTGTTCAGCCTTGATTGTATAGAAGTCGCCTAAATACCTAACCATTAAATGTCTATTTTCAAATTCTCTTCCTTGTTGACGTTTCAATTCAATTTGTGCTTTATATTCAAAACCATTAACAGCACCAATTACTCCTTTATCAGAATGTTCGTTTTCTTGACCCGTATAAAAATCTCCCTTTTTCTTTTGATATTCAAAACGAGCTAATTTTCTAATTCCTATATTAATGGATTTGTCGTACTTATTGTTTTGTGACATATCAACCAATTCGCCTTCTGGTGTCATTTGCCAGACCCCCGGAGCAAATAAGCTATTATTTAAAGAGATCGAAGAATATATTGTAGAGTATTTAAAAAAGTCTTGAAATTGCCCAAATACATTTGTTGTTATAAAAATAAAAATAATTGTAAAAAGTGTCTTCATGATTAATTTGTTTTTGCTTTAATTAGTAATCCGATGTCAGCATACCACTCAATGCTACTTGCTAACACCCCTGATCGTCTTATACTTAAAAAAACAACATCACCCGCAGAAAGTGAATTGCCCGATGTCGGAGAATCCTCCAGATCGAACACATGATTCTGATTGTTTTGACTTGTAATACTGAATTGCTTTACTAATTCAATAGTTAAATTTCCTGTTGCGCCGGTATTAGGACTTGTCTTCCAAATATTGATTACTGCATTATCTCCACTCCCAGCATCTGAAGAACAAGTTCCTTTGATCTTTGAGATATCACAATCGTAAGGAGCTACAAATATTCCAAATTGCGCACCCCATCTGTTTGGTTTACTTGCGTCGTTTACAAGAGTAACAGCTGAATTGACTGAAAACGCACTTGTTCCATACGCTGAAAGATAATCATTTCCGTTAGTACCAGCTGTTAAATAAATAGATTGATGTGCATATAAAGCTACACGAGATGCTTTTTTTATCATTTCTTTTGACAAGACAAGAACTGAAGCATAAAGAGGTATTTCATTTTGAATTTCTATAGGCGTAACTGATACAGATGTTGCTGTAGCTGAGACATCAGCAGAGACTTCGAATTCTTGATTCACATTCTGAGTTCGAATCTGTATTTTATCTCCAGAAAATAACATCTTTGATCCAAGAGCTTTAATAGTGACTGAAGTAATACGACCAGCAGATATAGCCGCAGTGGTAAAGCCTATCTCTTGACCGAATCTGTCATAACCATAACCTTGATTTTTTGCTATTGTTCCCATTATAAAGTCGGTCCTAAATTAGTAGTATTATTTGTTGTGGCGTTAGTTATTCCTGAAACGTCTTCAACTGCTTTAAACCATTCTCCCTTGACTTCATCTTTTAAAGCATCAAATACATATCCATTTGGAACATATATATTACCTGCTGAATCTTTCATTGCTTGTTCGAATCTGTAATCCACTTTGTCAGATAAAAACAGATTGTATTTATTTCTTTCGGTGAATTTTCTCTGACCGGCCAAGCATTGTTCACAAAGTATTCTTGTAATATTTCCTGTTGTTCCTGATCCGAAAGCTTGCCAAACATTACTCGTTCCATCGTTCAACCAAGCTGATCCGTTCCAGATCTGAAGTCTTCCCCAATGTGGAGAACCTGTTGTCGGTCCGTCTCCCATTCTTAATTCGCCTAAGTCGATTTTATCATTTGCTTCGCCAGCAGTTCCTGAAGCTCCGAATACTCTGTCAATATCTACCGTTCCATTCAAGGTATAACTAAGAAATGAATTCATTGTAGCACTTGCGCCGAAAGCCTGGTTTGTCTGATCTTCTCGCACAAAGACTGATGTCATGGCTGTTTCTCCTCCTGATGGTGCTACCGTTTGGCCAAGAGTTCCATGTGTGTCAAGAGTAAATGTCTGATTGTAATATAAATCTCCCGAAGCTGGAAGATCAGCAGTCAAGATCGAGCCTATTAAATTTCCTTGATAATTTAAGCCAGTGGTGGGTTGAATCCATAATAAATAAGCATTATGACTATTGAATACGGTTTGAGTAGTAGTCCAAGCTGTTCCGTTGTAATAATATGATCCAACTTTTAACATGATCCAAGAGTTAAAGTCAGGTATAGTACCTCCCCATAATCCTGCAGTACCTATCCAATATCCTAATCCGGGAGATACCGTACCACTTAACATTGTAATAGCAACTTGTTGATCTATTAATATACCAGCTCCTGCTGTCGCTTGAACATATCCTAAATTCACAGCATTCGTTTCTGTTGTGGCTAAATTTACAAACGCCGGAACCGTATGTTCATCAGATTTTAAGCCTGAAGTGGTCCATTCTCCGTATGTTGCTTCGACATTAAGTAAAGCTGGATAATATCCAAATGAACCTCCTGCTAATCTTATAATATCGTACCCGTCGCTTGTGGATCCAAAATTTCTAAAGATCGTACTCGAAACATCTCCGGTTCCTAACTCTGTCGTACCTGTATATCCATATCGTCTATAATAGATCGCACTTTCAGTATATACGCCCACTTGAATAAATCTCCATTTTCCGTCTACTTGAAACAATCTCGCACCAAATAGTTTTGTTAATTGTTCTAATGCTTCATAAGCAGAAATAGGTTTTTCGGTATCTTCAGTTATTGTCAAAAATGCTTTAGGATAAAAACCCGTATATTTTAAAGGATCAGATGCTTGTGTATTTGGCGAAGCCATTGAATTTTCATACCAACCAACATAACTAAAAAGAAATGAATCTGAAGCCGATGTAAAAAAGTCTGAAGCTGGATTGTAAGTATATAAAAAAGTTTGAAGCATTTGAAGAACACTTTGAAGCGTTTCTTTGTTTGCTGTTGTTGTGTATACACTCTGATCGAAGTCGATGTCTTTTAATAAAGATAATCCATCGGTACATCTGAATTGAACTGCTCGCGGAGAAGCAACGTCTTCTTTGTCAGCTAAGTCAGGTATTAATACTCCAAGCCAATAATTCGAATAACCTCCTCCGGTATCGTCTCTTTCAACTCTGACTTTATATCTACCCTGAACGGTTTGATTTAATCCATCGACAAATGCTTCGAATGTAGTGACTGAAGTTTCAACCCATGCTGTAAATTCTAACTTCGATCCTTTAACTCCTTGATATCTTTCTTTTCCTCTTCCGTCGTATGTCAATTTGAATCCTTCTGCTAAAGTAAATTCATAAGACGAACCCCCCCAATCCTCATCGTAAATTTGAATCTTATAATCCACGCCTTGATCTGATGTGAATTCAGCCCAATATTTAACATTACCTAACGCCATTAAAAGAATCTATTTTGATTGTTTTTATATCTGTCAGAAGCAAGAACTATATTCTCGCCACTTATTTCTCCGACTACTCGAATTGTATTATTACCAAGCATTCCTTGTAATTTAGATAAAGGAGCAATAACCTCTGGATCAGATGCAGCACCTGGGTTATCTCCTACTAAAGCTGATGTAGGACCGAATGCTAAACCACCTTCTGCAAGAGCAGGAATCGGTGTCGCTTTTATTGCAGCAACTTGTTCCATTCCTAACATTCCCATCGTTGCGGCAACAGGAATATTAAACGGAGAAGGTATATTCGCAAGAGCATTTGTGATCGCCATTCCCGTATTGATTAAAGCGTTCATGATATTGTACTTCTTATCAGCTTTTGCTTTTCTGATTTGTATTTTTTTCTTTTCCTGAGCTTGTCTTTCTTCCATATCAGATTTCAACTTCGCATATTTTTCGTCAATCGAATTCAATCTTTCCTCTTTTTGTTCTTCAGTTAAAATTGAATTATTGACTGCGGCAATTTCTCTTTCTTGTTGAGACATCAAAGACTCCTCTTCTTTTACTTGTCTTTCTTCAAGCATTGCCATTTCATTTGCGAATCTTTGATTGCTGACTGCTTGCATCTGATTCATGATATTAGCAAAGGTACCCATTACGTTTTGTAATCTTTCAGTCGTAGTCTTTCCCCAATTATCCCAACCCGTTTTCATTGTAGCGAAAAAACTTTCCCATTTTGGAGCAACATCGTCTGGTGGATAAAGACTTGAATAATCAAATTCAGGTGGACCCATTGTTCCTCCTCCTCCTACAATATCTCCAACCGTAACTCCACCTCCACCGAATACACTTTTGACTTTATCAAGCATTCGAGACGCCATGTCTCCGACTTTATTGATCCCGTTATCAATGTCTTCTTCAGTCACGAAATCAATCTTGCTTCGTGTCATTGTGTTTTCAATAGCCGTATTCAAATTGTTTCCTACCTCTTCTCCAAAGTCTGAAGCATTCTCTGCTAAGTCTTTTCCGAGTTGTTCAGCTCCTTGTTTCGTTGCATCGAAGTATTCTTCTGTTCCTTCTTTTATTCCGTCCCAATCAAATTTCAATGCTTTTTCAATAACTTTAGCAACTGCTCCGAATTGAGCAATCCACATTGTTATCAAATTGCGTACAATATCTTTCATATTCTCGAATGAGAATTTAGCAGTCGCCCAAAGATTTTT